>Ga0073934_10000519_pt1 | contig 109198 bp, 110 predicted proteins | sample LarsenN4metaG_FD_76834 | JGI IMG/M metagenome (GOLD analysis project Ga0073934, IMG submission 76834) | Hot spring sediment bacterial and archeal communities from British Columbia, Canada, to study Microbial Dark Matter (Phase II) - Larsen... ...
GGCCTGATCCGCGCCCACTGCTTGTCGTTGAGCCAGAACAGTCCTTTGCGCATGATCCCCTCGCGCGGCAAATCACCTGCGCACGAGTGAATCAGCATTCGCTAATTAGGTACAGGCCCTAGTCCAATTGGCCCGAGAGATCGGAACTCGATACCTTCCATGCAAGCCTGCGGGCATGGTTCGGACGGCTCTTTGACATTGAATGAGACTGCACAAAGAAGCGGACACAGGTGGGCGCGCGATGCTCGCCCTGCGCGCAGCGAGCGTAGGGTGGTGGGCGCGACAGGGATCGAACCTGTGACCCCTACGATGTCAACGTAGTGCTCTCCCGCTGAGCTACGCGCCCTGACCGTTGGGTTGCACGCCTATACAGGCGCCCGCCCCTGGCCTCAAGCCGCCGTCGCGCAAACACCGCCGCTGGTCGCAAGCCTTGAATGCGCTGGAGGATGTCAGGCTATCTCTCCTCCGACGAATTTAGGGGAGTCGGACGATGCGGGCGGTATTCTTGGCGGCGGCTGCGGTCGCTCTGACGGCTTGCGCGAGCACCGAGCAGGGCGCGCAGCGCGGCGGAGGCGAGCCGGCTTCGGTGCAGGAGCTGCTCGCGGGCGTCGACATTCCGTACGAGCAATTCCAGCTCGACAATGGGCTGACCGTGCTGGTGCACGAAGACCGCAAGGCGCCGGTGGTGGCGATCGCGGCCTGGTACAATGTCGGCTCCAAGGACGAGCCGCCCGGGCAGACCGGCTTCGCGCACCTGTTCGAACACATCATGCTGTTCAACGGCACCGAGCATGTGCCGAATTTGATCGAACCGCTGCGCGAGATGGGCGCCACGAACTGGAACGGCACGACGTGGTTCGACCGCACCAACTACTTCCAGACCGTGCCGACCCCGGCGCTGGAGCGCGGGCTCTACATCGAGAGCGAGCGCATGGGCTATATCCTGGGCGCGCTCACGCAGGAGCGGCTCGATGCGCAGCGCGGCATCGTCCAGAACGAAAAGCGCCAGGGCGATAACCAGCCCTACGGGTTGGCCTTCTATCGCATTCTCGAGGGCCTCTTCCCGGAGGGACACCCGTATCGCCACTCCACCATCGGCTCGATGGCCGATCTCGATCAGGCCTCGCTCGAAGACGTGCGCCAATGGTTCCGCGACAATTACGGACCGAACAATGCGGTGCTCGTGCTCGCCGGCGACATCAACGCTGCCGAAGCGCGCCCATTGGTGCAGCGCTATTTCGGCCAGATCCCGCGTGGGCCGGACAACGTTCCCGCGGCCGCCGACGTGCCGACGCTCTCGCAGCGCATCGATGCGCGCATGCAGGATCGCGTCTCGAACACACGGCTCTATCGCACCTGGGCCGTGCCTGGCGTCACGATGGTGACCTTTGAACCACAAAAGCCAGGGCTTGGGGGTCACCCCGCTAACGCCCGAACAGCACGCGGCCGTTTATGACGCCATCGTCGCTGTCCTCATTGATCGCTTTGACGATCCCTTCTCAGGCGATCCAGTTCTTTCTGAAGCTCAGGCTCGGCTGATAGCTGGGTCAGTGAGAGAGCGCCTGGTAGCTCAGGCGGCATCGCCATCCGAACATGGCTGACTAGCCACATAGCGCGCTGAATGCGCTGTGACGCCTCAGTGAAGTCTTGCTCGGTGTAGGCATAGACACGACGCCGGTCGATATCCGGATAGGCCGCCTTTTCGCCTCTCTCTCGCGCGGCGGCCCAGTCAACGAGCTTCGCCATGTAGGTTGTCACCGCGTTCGGATCGGCGAGCAAAACCGCGTTTGGCAGATTGTCGCTGTGCCCCCAAACCCAATGGGCGACGCGGTTACGAGTCTTTGCAGCTTTGTTGCAGACCTCTAGCACTGCAACGATCAAATCCTGTTTCTCCGGATCGTTATCAAGCGCCGAAGCTGCGACAGCTTGAAATGCGTCCCGCTGGCCCGCTTGGCTCCGTATCGAACTAAAGATCGCGGCGGCCGCGCCGGCATTGGTCCCGAGCAATTTCACAAACAGGCCGTTGACGAAGCTTTCCAGTAGCGACCACTCTGCGACAACGTTCATAGCGAGCAGCGCTAGGTCGGGACGATGCCGCGAGGGGCTGTCCATGTTGTTGCCAAGCGTTACCTTGGTCGCCTTAGGGATTGCCGATAGAGGCTGAGGCATGGCGAAGAAATCCGATCAGTACAGCGAAGCCGAAGCCCAGCGACGTTTCGAGCAAGCGTTGCGAGGCGCGGCTAAGGCCAAGCCCAAACCTACGAAAAAGCCGCCCGCCAAGCGTCGCAAAACTCAGGGTAAGTAAGCCAACTGCAATTGCCTGTGGCGCCGTAATCACGCGACTAGCCGAATCGGCTTAGACCGCTCCTGCCGCCATTTTGGCGGCGAAAGGAGTAGGTCATGGCGAAAGTAGCACCATTCCATTCGATCAAGCCGTATGAGCCGCAGGTCTATCACAACGACACGCGCTGCACGGAGGGCAACAACATCGAACCGCAGAACAAGCGGATGGGCACAGGCGGCCGTCGCTTGTGTGATCGCTGCGCGCGTCTGCGCTAGCCTAGATCGCGCACGCTGGGACCGAATGTCATCTCCCAGCAAGGCGCCTCTAGGTGGCCGTTCACGGCGGTGAAGCAATAGCGCAGGTGGAGCACAGGCAAACCGTGCTCCATGGCGACGGCGAAGGCCCTGTAGCCCGCCCATGTGCCGCCGTGGAAACGCACGGTCGGCTCAGGGAAGCTATGGCCGGGGCCGCCTTCGCAGGACTCGAAGGTCTCGACGCCATTAGCGCGAAGGATCAGCACCGCCCGCCTGATTCCGGCATCAAGCTCTAGGTCAACCGCTGGGGCGTGGTCCTCCAGCGGGTCGCGAATCTTCCGCCGAGCGCTCATAGGCGTGACGTTCCGTCACCATTATTAACGTTCGATTCACATGCTTGACCGCTCAAGCATCATTGCCTATATTGGAGCTATGAACTTGGCCCAGCCTCACTTCCACGACGACGACGCGGCCCGCGTTTATTTCGAGCGCATCCGTTGGCCGGATGGCCGCGTTTGCCCGCACTGCGGCGTGATCGGTGGCGAATACGAAACGAAGCGCGCGGGCCGCTATCGCTGCGGCGCGAAGGAATGCCGCAAGGATTTCAGCACCACGACCGGGACGGTGATGGAGCAATCGCACATGCCGCTCTCAAAGTGGCTTTGGGTTTTCTACATGATGTGCGCGAGCAAGAAGGGGATCTCGGCGCATCAAATCCGCCGCTCGCTCGGCTGCTCGCAAAAGGCCGCTTGGTTCATGGCGCATCGCGTCCGCGAAGCCATGAAGGCCGGTGGCTTGCAAGCGCAGCTCGGCGGCGTCGGCAAGGTCGTGGAAGTGGACGAAACTTACCATGGCCGCATCAGCGAAGCGGCCCCGCGCTACGCCAAGAAGCGCCGCGGCTCCTCCACGACCCGCACGAGCTACCGCATTGGCGATAAGCGCGCTGTCGTTACGCTCGTGGAGCGCGGCGGGTCGGCGCGCACGTTCCACGTTGCCAAGGCTGACGCCAGCACGGTCGCCAAGATCGTGCGCGAGAACGTGGCGCGCGAGAGCCGCCTGCATACGGACAAGTCAGTGCTCTACACGGTGCTTGGCCGCGAGTTTGAAGCGCACGAGAGCGTGGACCACAGCAAGGAAGAATACGTCCGTTACGAGCCGACCGGCCCCGTCCACAACAATTCCTGCGAAAGCTATTTCTCGGTTTTCAAGCGCGGCATGAAGGGTGTCTATCAGCACTGCCAAGAGAAGCATTTGCAGCGCTATCTGGTTGAGTTTGACTTCCGCCACAACACGCGCACGAAGCTCGGCGTTGACGATAAGCAGCGCGCTGACCTCGCCCTCCAAGGCGCGGAAGGCAAGCGCCTGACCTATCGGCGGACTCACGGGCGCGAAGTGCAATCACGCTGATATTCGCGCGTGGAAGAAACTCGGGCGTCCGCGCTGGAAGAAAAGGAAGAAACGCGATGGCGAAAGAACCTGACAAAAACCCCGCCGCAGTGGCGCTAGGACGGCTTGGCGGGCTCAAGGGTGGCAAGGCGCGCGCCAAGGCTCTATCCGCCAAGAAGCGGAAAGAGATCGCGCGCAAGGCTGCTGAGAAGCGCTGGGGGAGGAAACCTCAGTAGCCGCCAAATAGGTATCGCCACGCCCAGACCACAGCGGCGATGAAAATCAGGCCACCACCGCCGATCAAGACGGTCAGACAGCCGCCGCGAACATAAACGGAGTTGTCGCCGTCATAAGCCGCAGGTGGCCCCGTCAGGCGTCCGACAATCCAGGCAACCGTGAAGAAGCCCAAGAGCAGCGCGCCGCCGGTGATCAGGATCGGCGTCCAGCCCTGTTCGATGGTCCACCGCATGCCAAGCATGCGGGCCGCCGCTTCTAGCATTTCCAGCAGAACCCGCCCCATGCGCCGATACTAGCGCAGGGCGGAAAATGACCCACCCCCAGATTTGGGCCTTGTGGTTCAAAGGTCACCATCGTGCCTGGCGTCACGCATGAGGACCTGGTCGAACTGAATGTTGCGGGGCAGGTGCTGGGCGGGCTGAACAGCTCGCGGCTGGACCGCATTCTGGTGCGCGATGAACAAACCGCCGTCAGCGTGACATCGAGTCTGCTGCCGTTTCAACGCGTCGGCCTGTTTCTCGTCACAGTAGATGTGAAGCCGGGCGAGGACGCCGACGCAGTCTCGCGTCGGCTCGACGAGATCATCGCCGACTTCATTGCCAATGGCCCGACAGCCGATGAAGTGCAGCGCGTCGCCACGCAAACGGTGGCGCAGAGCTTCTTCAACATCGAGCAGGTTGGCGGTTTCAATGGCAAGACGGTCGCGCTCGCCAACGGCGCCGTGCTCGCCGGCGATCCCGGCTTTTTCCGCCGCAACCTGCTGGAGTACGGCGCGGTCACGCCCGAGGCAGTTCGCGCCGCCGCGAACCGCTGGCTGTCGCGGCCGATCTACGCGCTGCGCATCGATCCGGGCGTGCGCGAGCTTTATCAGGAGGCGAGCGCCACCCGCCGCCCGCCGCCGGACAATTCGCCGCCGACCGCCCAGCCGCGCGATCCGATGCCGCCGGTCGGCGTCATCGACGACCTGGATTTCCCCGATGTCGAGCGCGCGCGGCTCTCCAACGGCATCGAGATTGTCTATGCCCGGCGCAGCGCCATTCCGGTGACGCTGCTGGCGATGGACTTCGATGCCGGCGTCGCCGCCGATCCGCAAGGCGGCTTCGGCACGCAGCGGCTGATGCTCTCCGCCATGACTGCGGGCGCGAACGGCCGCGACGCCATGCAGATCGCTGAAGAACAGGAGCGCCTGGGCGCCAACATCACGGCGTTCGGCTCGCTAGATCGCTCGACCGTGCAGCTGACGGCGCTGTCGGCCAATCTCGGCCGCTCGCTCGATCTCTTAGCCGACATCGTGCTGCGTCCGGACTTCGCACCGTCCGAAGTCGAGCGCTTGCGCGAGCAGCAGCTGGCGTTGATCGCGGCCGAAGTCACGCAGCCGAACGGTCTCGCCCAGCGCGCTCTGCCGCCCATCATCTATGGCGAGAACCATCCATACGGCCGACCGGTATCCGGCCTCGGCACGGCGGCGTCCGTCTCGCCGCTCGACCGTGATGCGTTGGTGCGCTTCCACCGAACCTGGCTGCGTCCGGAGACGGCGCGGCTGTTCGTCGTATCGGATCGCCCGCTCGCGGAGGTGCGGCGCGCTCTGGAGTCGCGCTTCGGCGCATGGCGCGGCGCGGCGGACGTGGCCGTGGGACGCAAGGACTTCTCGGTGGCCATCCCAGCGCCGCGGCCGCGAATCGTGCTGGTGAATCGACCGCAATCGCCGCAATCGGTGATCTATGCGGGCGCGGTGCTGCCGATCCAAGGCTCGGACGACACGTTGGCGCTCAACGCCGCCAACGAGGTGCTGGGCAACAATTTCCTGTCGCGCATCAACACGGAAATCCGCGAGCGGCGCGGCTGGTCGTATGGTTTGAGCGGCCAGGTGCAGCTGCGCGAACGGCAGACGCCATACGTGATCAACGCGCCGGTGCAGGCAGACCGCACGGGCGATTCGATCCGCGTGCTGATGGAGCAGATCAACGCGTTCAACTCGACGAACGGCGTGACGGAATCCGAGCACGTGCGCACGATCAACGGCAACATCCGCCAGCTTCCCGGCGCTTACGAGACGGCCGGCAGCATCCTCGGCGCGCTGCGCACGAATGAGCTCTACGATCGTTCGGATACGTATTGGGAAGACGTCGCTCCGCGCTATCGCGCGATGACGGCTGCGCAGATGGATGCGGCGGCGCGCGCCGTGATCGATCCGTCGCGCTTCGTTTGGGTCGTGGTGGGCGATGCCTCCGTGGTGCACCCGCAGCTGCAGGGGCTGGGACTTGAGGTAGAGGTGGTGCAGCCGGCGCAGTGAGGAGCATCTGCCGGCACGCGCTGACCGTATGAGAATTGGAGCGCGTCGCCTCCGGCGACGCATGCGCGGCCGGAGGCCGCGCGCTCCAGTCCTGCACGCTCAGCGTAACGTCAGTTGCTTCAGCCGCGCGCACATGTCCGAGGCGGGATCGGCCAGCGGCGCGATAATGGTGAAGTGGTTGGCGCTGGCGATCTCTTCGTAGCGCGTTTGCACGCCTTGCTCGCCCCAGGCGCGCACGATGGCGGCGCTCTGGCGCAGGAATTCGCTTGATTCTTCGCCCCCCACCACAGCGTCGAGCGTCTTGCCTTCAGGCGCAGGCCAGAAGAGGGGGCTGAGTGCTTCAGCTTCCGCTTCGTCGAGGCCGACCTTGTCGTTGATGCTGGTCGGGATGAGCGGCGCGAGTTCGAACAGGCCTGAGATCGCGTACGCGGCGGGCGCATGCGCTTCGGTCGCGAGCAGGCACGCCGCGAGATGCCCGCCGGCGGAATGGCCGCTGACGATGATGGGCGCGCCTGCTTCTCGATGCAGCACGGCGCACGCCACGCGCATTTGTTCGACGATGTCGCCGATCCGCACGTCGGGGCACAAGTCATAACTCGGCACGGCGACGCTGACGCCGAGCGCGTTGAGGCCGCGCGCGTGGATGCTGTGAAAGCTCTTGTCCAGCGCCTGCCAGTAGCCGCCGTGGATGTACATGACGGCAGGACCTTCGCCTGCGGCGAAGAAATCGATCGTATGCCGTTCGCCATGGCCGTAGCTGATCACGCGCGGCGGCTTGGTTTCGCGATACGCGGCGCTGTCGCGCGCCCAGCTTTGGATAATGCCCGGGTGCTCGGGCACGCGGGCGCGGTTGTTGTATTCCTTTTCGAGATCGAGGCTCATTCCTCGTCAGGAAAGTCGAAGCCCGGCCACCTGGAGCCGTAAATCTGGTAGCCGAGGATCGTGTAGGTCTGCGCCACGTGCGGATGCGCGCGGATGGTCTCGGTCACGACTTTCTGGATGGTGTTGAGATCGGGATGCTCGATGCGCACGAGCAAATCCCACTCGCCCATGATCGAGTAGATGTCCATGATCTTGTCGCTGCCGTCTTTCAGCGCGCTGCCGACGGCTTCCGGCGTCGCGCCTTGCACGCGCACGAAAGTGAAGAGGCTGTGGTCTGCCATAACACTTGCTCCCCGCGCACTCTAACACCGGCGGATTGAAGTGAGTAGTCAGTAGTGAATAGTCAGTGGCTCGGCTCACGCTTACTGACTACTGACCACTGACTACTGACTACTGACGCACTACTAGCCCGGCACGACGGCTGTTGTTTCAATCTCGATCAGCGCCGCGTCCTCGATCAGCGCCTTCACTTCCACGACCGCCATGGCCGGATAGTGCCGGCCCATCTTTTCGCGCCAGATCGCGCCGATTTCGGCGAGCGCGGCCAGATAGGCGCGCTTGTCGGTGATGTACCAGGTCATGCGGGCGACGTGCTCGGGGCCGGCGCCCGCTTCGCGAAGGACGGCGAGCGTATTGTCGAGCGTTTGCGCGAACTGGCCGGGCATGGTGGTCGCTTCGAATTTGCCCTCGGGGGTCCAGCCGACTTGTCCCGCGACGAAGACCAGGCGGCCTTCGGCTTCGATCCCATTCGCGTAGCCTTTGGGGCGCGGCCAGCCCGGCGGCAGCAACGTTCTCATGCGCGCTCCTCGTACGCGATCATCGCCTTGCGCAACGGCTCGGGCCATGGCTCAGGCCCCAGCCCGTCGAGGTCGACGTAGACGATCACCTGTTCGAACTGCGCCACCGGCGCGCCATCGACGCTCGCCTCGTGCTTGAGCGTGCAGGATGCGCCGCCGATCTGGGCGACCTGCAGCGTCTGCGTCAGCCGGTCGCCCATGCGCGCGGGGCGGCCGAACTGCGCGTCCAGCTTCACCGTGGGCACGCCTTTGCGTTGATCGAGGTGCATCGCCTTGAAGGAGACGCCAAGCGCGGCGAACCAGTCCTCCACCATCTCGTTCACCAGGCCGAAGAAGCGCGGAGAGAACATCAACCCCGCCGCATCGCAGTGCTCGAAGCGGACGGTGATCTCGCGGGTGAACTTCATGAGGCGTCGCGCAGCTTGAAGCGCTGCAGCTTGCCGGTGTGCGTCTTGGGCAGCTCGGTGACGAACTCGACCGCGCGCGGATATTTGTAAGGCGCGATCGTCGCCTTCACATGCTCCTGCAGCGCCCGCGCGGTGACGCTGGCGCCAGGCTTCAGCACCACGAACGCCTTGACGATCTGCCCGCGCTCCTCGTCCGGCGCGCCGACGACGGCGCATTCGGCGACGGCGTCGTGCGTCAGCAGGGCGTTCTCGACCTCTGGCGCGCCGATATTGTAGCCGGCGGAAATGATCATGTCGTCCGCGCGCGCCACGTACCAATAATAGCCGTCCGCATCGCGTCGGTAGATGTCGCCGGTGACGTTCCAGCCATTGACGACGTAATTCTTCTGCCGTTCATCCGCGAGATAGCGGCAGCCAGTCGGGCCCTTGATCGCTAAGCGGCCCTGGCCTTCGCCTTCGAACGGCCGATCGTTTTCATCGAGCAGCGCCGCTTCATAGCCCGGCACGGGCTTGCCTGTCGCGCCTGGACGAATCTCTTCCCCGCGCGCGGAGATGAAGATGTGGATCATCTCCGTCGAGCCGATGCCGTCGATGATGCGGATGCCGGTGCGCTCGAACCACTGGTCTGAGGTCGCCCTCGGCAAATGCTCGCCGGCGGAGACGCAGGTGTGCAGCGACGCGAGCTTGCTCAAGTCCTGCTTCATCAGCGCGCGATAGCCGGTGGGGGAGGTGAACAGCGTGGTGGCCTTGTGCTTGGCGATGGTGTCGGCGAGCACGTCGAAGCCAGGCTTGGGACAAATGGCAGTTGCTGCGCCTACCGCTGCGGGGAAGACAACCGAAGCGCCGAGGCCGAATGTGAAGGCGAACGGCGGCGTGCCGATGAAGATGTCGGTCGGCTTCGGTTTCAGAACGTCCCTTGAGAAGGTGTTCGCCATCGCCGCGATGTCGCGGTGAAAATGCACGCAGCCCTTGGGCTTGCCGGTGGTGCCGGAGGTGAAGGCAATCAGCGCGGGATCATCGGCGGCAGTAGCGACGGGGGCAAAGGTAGACTCTGGGCCTTGGATCAAGAAATCGTCCAACTCAGTAAAGTCAACGGCATGCTTTAGGGTCGGCGAAGCGTCCTTCGCGGCGAGGATTTCGCCTTCCAACTCATCAGCATATAGCGCGTGCGTAATTTGTGCCTTATCAACGATGATCGCGAGTTCTTGGGCGCGCAGCATCGGCATCGTCGCGACCGCGACGCCGCCAGCGCGAATGACGCCCCACCACGACATCAGCGCCCAAATCGAATTGGGCGCGTGAATTAGCACGCGGTTGCCGGGGACAAGGCCGACCTTACTCGTCAACGCGCGTGCAATGCGCGCGGCGCCCTCGGTGATATGAAGATAACTGGAGGGGCCATGCTCTGTAAGCACCGCAGGTCGCTCGCCGTGGCCGTTGGCGATCGCCGCGTCCAGCATGCTGCTCGCGTTGTACTGCGCCGGAAACTGCAGCTCCGGCAGCGTAAACTTGAGGTCCGGCCATTGTTCGCGGGGCGGGAGGTTGTCGCGGACGAACGTGTCGACGTGCGCGCTCATCTCAGTCGCCCTCGAACACGGGTTTCTGCTTGCCGGCGAACGCGACGTAGGCGCGTTCGAAGTCCTTGGTCTGCATGCAGATCGCCTGCGCCTGCGCTTCGGCTTCCAGCGCCTGTTCGAGGCTCATGTTCCATTCCATGTTGAGCTGGTTCTTGGTCATGGAGTGCGCGAAGGCAGGCCCGTGTGCGAGATCGCGCGCAGACGCCTGCGCCTCGGCGAGCGGGGTATCGGTGAGCTTGTTGAAGAAGCCCCAGGCAGCGCCTTCTTCCGCGCTCATGCTGCGGCCCGTGTAGAGCAGCTCGCTGGCGCGGCCGTGGCCGATGATGCGCGGCAGGATCGCGCACGCGCCCATGTCGCAACCCGCCAGCCCGACGCGGGTGAACAGGAACGCGGTTTTCGCGTTCGGCGCGGCGAAGCGTATGTCGCTCGCCATGGCGAGAATCGCGCCCGCGCCGGCGCACACGCCTTCCACGGCGGCGACGATCGGCTGCGGGCAGGCGCGCATGGCCTTCACCGTGTCGCCCGTCATGCGCGTGAAGCGCATCAACTCGGGCATGGTCATCTTGGTGAGGGGGGCGATGATGTCATGCACGTCGCCGCCGGAGCAGAAATTGCCGCCCGCGCCGGTGATAACGACGGCGCGCACGTCCTCAGCGTAAGTGAGGCGGCGGAAGAGATCGCGCAGCTCGGCGTAGCTTTCGAACGTCAGCGGGTTTTTGCGCTCGGGCCGGTTGAGCGTGGCGGTCGCGACGCGATCCTTCACGTCCCACAGGAAGTGTTGCGCGCGATACTCAGCCGCTTTCCACGCATCGCCGATCATGCTGCGGCGCCTCCCTTTGTCAGCTTGCGGCGCACGGACGCCTTGGCGCCGTCCAGCAGCCGCATCAGCGCTTGTTTGTCGGCCTGCGTGAGGTCGCCGAGCAGCGAGTCCACGCACGCCGCGTGCGCTCTGGCCATCTGTTTGAATACGCTTTCGCCGGCTCTCGTCAACCGCACGCGTTGGATGCGCCGGTCGCTCGGGTCTGGTTCAGACTTGATCAGCCCGTCCGTCTCCAGGCGCGTGCGCAATTGTGTGACGTTGCCGTTGGAAACGATCAGGTGCTGCGACACCTCGCCGAGCGTGAGCGCGCCGTGCCGATCGAGCGCGGAGAGAAAATCGAAGCGCGCGATCGTGGAGTCGAACTTGGCGCGCATCAGGGCGTCCACCTCGCGCTCGATCAGCCTGCCAGTCGTGAGCAGGCGCAGCGAGAGGCGGATGCTGTCCTGGACGCTCATGGTAGCACGCCCATGCGAATCGAGTGCGTCATTCCGGGGCTCCGCGAAGCGGAGAACCCGGAATCCAGGGGCAAACGCTCCGCTCTGCGATCCCCTGGGTTCCGGGTTCGCGCTGCGCGCGCCCCGGAATGACGAATATGTTTCATACTTTCTCTGGCATCTGTTCGCGCCGCGCGGCGAGCCGCTGCATTTGCGCGTAGCCGGTGCGGTACTGCTTCGGCGGCGCCAAACCGCGCCAGCCCAGCTCGGCCGCCGCGCGCAAGCTCCAGTTCGGGTCCATAAGGTGCGGCCGCGCCAGCGCGCACAGATCGGCGCGGCCGGCGGCGAGGATCGAGTTCACGTGGTCGGGCTCGTAGATGTTGCCGACGGCCATCGTCTTCACGCGCGCCTCGTTACGGATGCGGTCGCAGAACGGGGTCTGGAACATCCGTCCGTACACGGGCCGCGCCAGGGGCGTGGTCTGGCCAGCGGAGACATCGATAAGATCGGCGCCCGCTTGCGCAAAGGCTTCTGCGATTGCGACGGAGTCCTCGGCCGTCAGCCCATCCTCGCACCAGTCCGTCGCGGAGATGCGCACGCTCATCGGCTTATGCTTGGGCCAAGCCGCGCGCATCGCCTCGAACACTTCGAGTGGATAGCGCAGCCGGTTCTCGACGCTACCACCATACTCGTCCGCGCGCCGATTGCTGACGGGCGTCAGGAATGACGACAGCAGATAGCCGTGGCCGCAATGCAGCTCGAGCATGTCGAAGCCGGCCTCCTCGCCCATCAGCGCGGCGCGCACGAAATCGGCTTTGACGCGATCCATATCGGCGCGCGTCATTTCGCGCGGCGTGGCGTTCGCTTCCGACCAAGGAAGCGGCGAGGGGCCGATGATCTCCCAATTGCTGGTTTCGAGCGGCTGATCGGTATAGTCCGTCCTGTCGTCCGAATCGTCGCTCCAGGGCACGCGCGTCGAACCCTTACGGCCGGCATGCGCCAGTTGCAACGCAAACTTCGCGTGTGAGTTCGCGTGCACATAGTCGACAATGCGTTTCCACGCGGCGACGTGCTCGGGCTTGTACATGCCCGCGCAGCCGGGCGTGATGCGCGCGTCGGCGCTGACGTCCGTCATCTCCGTGAAGATGAGCCCTGCGCCGCCCATCGCGCGCGCGCCGTAATGGACGAGATGGAAGTCGTTCACCGTCCCGTCCTCGGCCGAGTACATGCACATCGGCGAGACCACGACGCGGTTGGCGATCTCCATGTCGCGGAGGCGGAGCGGCGCGAACATGGGGGGAGGGGGCTGGGCTAAGGGAGCGCGGACCTTCAGGTCCGCATTGCTTGCGGCGTGCGGGATATGCGGGTCCGAAGACCCGCGCTCCTTTTCCGCGAACCATGCCTCCACGCGCCGCACGAAGCCCTTGTCCCTGAGCCGCAGGTTCTCGTGGCTGACGCGCTGGCTTCGCGTGAGCAGGGAGTACGCAAACTGCAGCGGCTCGAGCGTCGCGTAGCGATCCACGTTCTCGAACCACTCCGTCGAATTGCGCGCGGCGTTCTGCAGCTTCAGCACTTCGAGCTGCCGTTCGGCATGATACTCCGCCAGCGCTTCGGCGAGCGGCTTGCCGCCGTGGAGCACGTCCGCGAGTTTGATTGCGTCTTCGAACGCAAGCTTCGTGCCTGAGCCGATCGAGAAGTGCGCCGTGTGCGCCGCGTCGCCCATCAGGATGAGGTTGCCGCGATGCCAACGCTCGCAGACGATGCGGGGGAAATTGAGCCAAGCCGAGCCGCGCAGATGCTTGGCGTTGGTGGAGAGCGAGGCGCCGTCGAGATATTTCGCGAAGAGCTTCTCTGACGCGCGGCACGTCTCCTCTTGGCTCATCCGGTCGAAGCCGAAAGAGCGCCAGGTCTTCTCAGAGCACTCGACGATGAAGGTGGATGCGTTCGGCTCGAATTTGTAGGCATGCGCCCAGATCCAGCCGTGTTCAGTCTGCTCGAACGCGAAGGTGAAGGACTCGAACGCCTTGTCCGCGCCGAGCCAGATGTACTTGTTCGGTCGCACATCGATGTCGACGCCGAACTCCGGCTCAAACGCCTTGCGCAGCTTCGAGTTCGCGCCGTCGCAGGCGAGCACGAGATCGTAGGCGCCGAACAATTCGGGTGAGGGGTCGATTTCGGTGCGGAACTCGAGCCGCACGCCCATTTCGCGGGCGCGATGCTGCAGGATGTTCAACAGCCGCTTGCGGCCGATGCCGATGAAGCCGTGGCCAGACGATGTGATCGTCTGCCCGCGGATGTGGACGTCGATATCGTCCCAATGGGCAAAGCCCGCCTCGATTGCGTCGGCGCTCTTGGGATCGTTGGCGCGGAGGTTCTCCATGGTCTGATCGGAGAAGACGACGCCCCAGCCGAACGTGTCGCCCGGATCGTTGCGCTCGAAGACGACGATGTCGTGCCGCGCGTCGCGCAGCTTCATGGAAATGGCGAACAGCAAGCCGGCCGGCCCGCCGCCGATGCAGGCGATGCGCATGGATATTTTATATCTAAAATACCTGTGCGACGCAAGTCCGCCATGTTTGCAGTCAGCCCGCTGTGCCGCTTAAGGCGCGGTGGCCACAGCGTGATAATCAGCTCGGCGTGACGTGCCCAGGGGCCCGCGCCGGATAGGCGGAGCGGGACGCCTCGTCGCCCTCGTACGCAAGCACGCCACGTCGCGGAATCCAACCTTGCGATGTCGGCTCGAAGAATCGCTCGAGATCGGGCTGCAACGAGGCGATCACTTCGGGATTGAGACGCGGCTCCAGCGCCCGCCCGGCGAGCCGCTTGTCCAAAGCTGTGGCGTCGAATTCGAACGGCCCTTCCTCCAGATAGACATCGAGCAGCGCGAACACCAAGACAGGCATGCGCGGATCGGTTTCGGCGAACGTATCGAGGAGCGGGCGTGCGTCGATGAGGTGCGGCATGGCGGAACTCCTGAAAGGCAACGCGGCGCCGACTCCGCGGGTTCCTAGCGGGACGCCTTGAGGATCGCACGCAGCTCCGCCGGCGGCGCCGGCGGCGCCAGCTGCTCCATCGTGCATTGACGCGGCGCCTTGTCGGGGCGCCAGCGCACGAGCTTCGTCCCGTGGCGGAAGCGCCCGTCGCTGACGTGATCGTAGCGCACTTCGACGACCAGCTTCGGCTTGAGCGGCGTCCATTCGGTGCTGCGCGCGCCGCTCCAGCGGCTGGGCGCGCCAGGGGCGCTGCCGGTGAAGCCAGGTCCGCCGGCAAGCCTCTCCAAGCGCTTCGTCAGCGCCGCGCGTTCGGCGTTGCTGATGGTCGAGGTGAAGCCGACATGATGCAGAAGGCCATCGTCATCATAGAGCACGAGCAGCAGCGAGCCGACTTGCCGCGCGCCTTGCAGATAACGGAAGCCGCCGACGACGCAATCGGCGGTGCGCAGACGTTTCACCTTCAACATCGCGCGCTCGCCCTGGATGTAACTGACAGCGAGCCGTTTCGCGACGACGCCGTCCATGGCGCGACCCGCACGTTTCAGCCAGCCGCGCGCGACCTTCACGTCGCGCGTAAAGGGCGACAGACGAACGCCGGGCGTGCTGCGATAGAGCTTGTCCAGCGCCGCGCGTCGCTCCGCCAGCGGCGCCCTGAGCAGCGAGCGGCGCCCGTTGTGCAGGCAGTCGAACAGCAACAGCTGCGCCGCCGTTTCGCGCGCGAGCTTCGCGACACGGCTGGCAGCTGGGTGAAGACGAAGCTGCAGCGCCTCGAACGACACCTCGCCGTGCTGGACGATGATGAGTTCGCCATCGAGCACGAAGCGCTTGCCGGCCATCGCCCGCACGTGTTCGACGACGTCGGGAAAGTAGCGCGCCAGCGGCTTGCCGGATTTCGCGCGCAGGTCGACGTCCTTGTCAGCCTTGAACACAAGGCACCGGAAGCCATCCCACTTGGGCTCGAACTGCCAGCCGTCGCCGCTCGGCAGGTCTTCGACGAGCTTTGCCTCCATCGGCGCCGTATCGAGCAGAAGCGGAAAATCCGGCATCAGCGGCCGCGTTTGCCCATGAGCTTCTTCGCCGCCGGCAGGAACGGGCGCTCGGCGTCGCAATATTCTTCCCACGCTTTCATCGCCGGGAGCAGGCGCGGCACGGTGCGCAATGTGTAGCGCATCGGATCGAGCCCGGCGCGCACTTGCGCCCATGTGAGCGGCATGGAAACGGGCGCACCGTCGCGTGCGCGTGGGCTGAGCGGGCCGATGGCGGTCGCCATGCGGTCGTTGCGCAGATAATCGAGGAAGATCTTCCCGACGCGTTTGGCTTTGCTCATGTTGATGAGGTAGCGGCTCGGCGTATCCGCGGCCATTTGCGCGCAGACCTCGCGTGCGAAGGCCTTCGCGCTTTCCCAGTTGAGGTCTGCGGAGCGCGATTTCTTCAGCGGCGTCACCACGTGCAGGCCTTTGCCGCCTGTGGTCTTGCAGAAGCTGACGAGCCCCAGCGCCTCGAGCCGGTCGCGCATTTCCTTGGCCGCGTCGATCACGCGCTCGAAGGGGACGTCCTCGGAAGGATCGAGATCGAAGATGATGCGGCCCGGCGTTTCGGGATCGCCGGGCGCATTATTCCACGGATGCATCTCCACCACCGCGATCTGCGCCGCGACGACAAGTGCGCCCACGGTGTCGAATTGCACGTAGGGTTCTGCGATGCCCTTTATGCTCACGCGCGTTATCAACTCCGAGGCGCCGCGCATGGGATGGCGCTGGAAGAAGCGCTCGCCGTGAATACCGTCGGGCGCGCGGATGATGGAGCAGGGGCGGCCGCGCAGGTGCGGCAGCATCCAGGCGCACACGGCGTCGTAATAGGCTGCGAGGTCCGCTTTCGTGACAGCGGGCTCGCCACGCGCCGCGGGCCAGAGTTCTTTATCCGCCTTGGAAATGGCGACGCCGCGGCGTTCCGCGGTCGCGGCTTTCGGCGCGCGTTTGACGCGGGCGCGCGGCTTCGTTTTCGAGATTGTCCTGGCTGCTTTCATGGGGCGCGCCTTTGCGCTTGTGTTGCGATTGGATCGCCAGACGGCGTCCGCGGCGCCGCCTTTCTTCAGCATGAAGGGCTTGGGCTTGCGGCCCTTGCCGGCGGCAATCTCCTCCATCGAGCGCGCCGAGGCGACGGAGCGTGCGTCGTCGAACAACGCTTCTCCATCGCCCTCGATTGCGTACGCGTCGCGATGCTTGATCAAGAGCCAGCTGTCGCGCCTTTCGCCTTCGCGCCGTTTCATGCGCACCAGCACGAAGCCGCCCTTGAGCTTCTCGCCGCTGACGACGAACTTAAGTTGGCCTTTCGCCAGAGCCTTTTCAGGATCGTCGGTTTCCATCGGCGTCCAGACGCCGCGGTCCCACAGCATGACCGTGCCGCCGCCGTACTCGCCTTCCGGAATCGTGCCCTCGAAGTCGCCGTAATCGAGCGGATGATCCTCGGTCTGCACAGCCAGCCGCTTGTCGCGTGGATTGAGCGAAGGGCCTTTGGTGACGGCCCAGGACTTGAACACGCCGCCGATCTCAAGCCGGAAGTCATAGTGAAGCCGCCGTGCGGCGTGCTTCTGCACGACGAAGCGCGGGTTCTTCGCCGGCGTCACGGCGCGCTCGCCGCTAGGCTCTGCCGTTCGCGTGAAATCACGCATCGAACGGTACTTCTTGAGTTTTGTCTTGGCGGAGGCAGTCTTTTTGGCCACGCACGCACGTTCCTGGCGTCGGAACGTGCGAGATGCGGATGAGGTTGCACCAGAAGTGCGGCGCTGTCGCCGTACGCGGCTTACGCCACCCGTCGCAGCATGTTGCGATTGAGGATGGGAGCTTGTGCTTCCAGCAGGTCCTTCTCCACGCGCTCGCGCGCCTGCGGGTCCTTCACGACCAGCAGATGGATCTCCTTGGCGCCCAGGTTTTCCGCCGCGCGCCACATATCGTGGCGCAGCAGCGTCTGCGAGAAATCGTCCGTCTTGGCGATGAAGAGGCTGATGGGGCCGCCCCAGTCCTGCTGCGGTTGGTCGTGCGGCTTGACGAACATGTAGATGCCGCCCACCGGGTCCCACGCACGCTGCGCGCGCGCGATCTCGAATTCGTACCAGCGTCCGCTGCCGCCTTGCCAGCTGTAGGTATTCACACGCCCCTCCGGTTCCGGACCGGTTCGGAATTCTAAAGTGAGTCGCGGCCGGAGCGGCAGAGTCAGGGCGCAGGGTCCACTGTGACGGATTCGACATCCGCCGCATCGAAGAAGGCGGACCAGAAAGTTTCGAGCGCCGCCGCCTGCCGCGCGGCGTGGTCGGGGCGGTCTAGCGGCACAATGCGAAGTTCCACACGCGACAAGTCGGGGGGGCCTGAGGGCGCGCCGGAGCGCCAAGCGGCATAATCCGCATCCGAAACGTAGAGCGAGAAGCCTTGCGGATCGTGTTCGAGCAGATCCGACACGAGCACGAGACGCCGCCGCGGGATCTCGGGACCGAAATCGGGATCGGCGGCGACGGCGCGCAAGCCTGCGACGATGGGGGAGGCGCGCGCAGGTCCGCTCGAGCCGGCGCTGCGCAGCGCCCGATCGAGCGCGCCGGCGAACGCTTCGTCCCAGCGCGCTTGCGTCATGCGGGCGTTCTCGAACAGCGGATTGGTTTGCTCGGGCGGACGCGGCAGGCAGCGGGAGAAGAGGATGCTCGGCTCTTGTGGCCGGCGCACATTGAGGCGCATCAGCGTCAGCCGATCATACTGTGCAAGCCGCGCGCGCTCCTGCGCCATGACGGCGCGCAGTTTGCGACGGTGCCGCGCCTCCAGTCGATCCGTTGCATCGACCAGAATGATCGTGTGCGCGCTCAGCGGCGCATCGGTGCGGCACAGCGTCTCCGGATCGGTCGGCGGCGCGCGCAGCAGGAAGCTCGCGCCGCCCAGCCCGCCAAGCACCAGCACTGCAAGCACAATCAGTATGACGCCCAGCGCGCCGCGCGCGCCCGCGCCACGTCGCCGCCTCATGCGGTCGGACCGGCGTCGAGCCGCGCCGTGGCGGCGTCCAGTTCGGAGAGCAATCCTTCGAGCGCTGCGGCGGACTGGACCTGCGCCTCCGCCAGCCGGGCGCGCGCGTCGTCGATCAGTGCAGCAGCGCCCGCGAGCGCATCGAGCGCAGGGCCGGCGGCGGGCGGCGGCGCGCCGAAATAAGCGGGCGCCGGCGTCGTGCGCGCGGCGGCGTTCTCCTGCCTATAAAGATGCACGGCGTCGGCAGCCGCCTGATCCAGCGCACGGGCCTTGGCGTCGAGCGCTTCCATCTTGAGCGCGGCGCTATCGAAGGCCTTGCTCATGGCTTCGAACTCCGCGCGCATCTTCGTGAGTCGCGCGGCCAGAGCTTCGCGCGCCGCGTTCACCGGCGCTTCCAGCGCGAGGCGCCCCTGAGCGCGAAACTCCGAAAGCGCTTCGGTGGCGTCCTGCGCTGCGCGGTGCATTTTGCCGTAGTCGGGATAGGGATCGTCGAAGCCGGAATAGCCTTTGAGCGCGGCGAACACCCACACGCCCGCGCCGAGCATCAACAGGATGATGGCTTGCGGAGAGTCGAGCTGCAGAAGCGACCAAAGATGAAAGCTGGCGTCCGAGCCCAGATCCACGTGCCTGCCGGCGAGGGCGGCGAGCTGATCGCGCCAATCCGCAGCGAACAGGTTCAGCATCAGCGCCAGCAGCGTGAGCGCCGCGAATCCGAGCGCGCCGGCGCCTTTGATCGGGAGCTGCTTGTGCTGGAGATAACGCAAGCCCAGAAAGCCGGCGAGAAATCCGAGCGTCACGTTGGCGCCGGAGAGGCCGATCGCGGTGATGGCGCCGCCCAAGAGGCCGCGGGCGTCATCCTCGGCAAACAAGGCGGCGCTAAAGAGCGCCTCGAACACGGCGGCGCAGAACAACAGGCCCGTCTGAAGCAACGTGGATTGCGGATAGACCGCCTGCCGGCGCAGATCGTGGGCGTGCTTGAACGCGTCGAGATCGGCCCGCGCCTGAGCGGCGCGGCTCGCGGCCTCGCCCCAATCGTGCGCAAGCCGGCCGGCAGCCTGCTTCAGCGCCAAGCGCGCGTCGAGGACGGGCCCGGTGAAATCTTGCGGCGCGGGTGCGAGCGTCCGCAGGCGACGTTCCGCATCCGCCTTCGCTTCGTGTCGGATCTGATCGAGCCGCGCCCGCTCGGCGCCGACGATTTCCAACACGGCCCGCTCTGCGATAGAGAGGTCGTCCTCATCCTGCCGCGGCAGGTTGCGGGCGGCGTCTTCGCGCGCGCGTTTCTTCAGCCCGAGCCGCTTGTCCAGCGCCGACGCGCTCAACCCCTGCGGCGGCTTCGCCGCGGGGCGAACGTCCGGCGCCTTGGCTTGCCCGCCGTCCATGCAGCCGCTCCCGGCGCCGTTAAAGCGCGGATGGCGCGCTTCTCCAAGAGGGAAGGCCGCGCTATCAGGCGCTCGTGAGCGACCTCCGAGACCTTCTGGCGATGGCCGAGGCGGCCGCGGCTGCTGCGGGCGCGGCGCTCATGGCCAACCGCGCCGCCTGGAGCGTCGTCGCGGCCGAAGAGGGCCGTGAAGTGAAGATCGACGCCGACAAGCAGGCCGAGGCGCTGATCTTGGAGATGCTGAAGCACGCGTCGCCGTTTCCCATCATCTCCGAAGAGGCGGGGTGGGCGCGGGCGCAGGCGCGCGGCGACCGCTTCATCTGGGCGGTGGATCCGCTCGACGGCAGCGTGAACTACTTGCGCCACTATCCGCACTGCGCAGTCTCGATCGCCTTGCTGGACGCAGGCGCGCCCGTGCTCGGCGTGGTCGATTGCTTCGTCCTCGGCGAGCGCTTCACCGGAATCGTCGGCGACGGGGCATGGCTCAATGGCGCGCCGGTTCGGGTTTCCGACATCGCCGATCCGGCCGCCGGCATCCTGCAGACCGGCGTGCCCGCGCGCGCAAGCGACAGTTCGATGACGCTTTTCGAACAGCGCCTCCGCACCTGGCGCAAGGTGCGCATGATCGGCTCCGCCGCCACCGCGCTCGCTTATGTGGCGGCAGGGCGCGCCGAGGCCTATCGCGAATCAGGCTCGATGATCTGGGATGTCGCGGCTGGATGTGCGCTCGTGAGAGCCGCGGGGGGTGAGTACCGCATCGAAGCCCCCAAGGGTCTCGATCAGCCGTTGGAGGTCGCCGCCAGCAATGGGCGGGCTTCGTTGCCGCAATGAAATGTGCGCTGTGCGCTTTTTGCGACGGACCAAGCTGGTTTACACGTTCTAACAACTAAGTGCGGGGAACCTCAGCGCGCATTGTGGACAGGGACGCTTCGGCGTTTCAGAACGCATGTGTCGCGGTGCTTGCGGGGATACGGGAGTGATTGTTGCGGGTTCGGCGAGTGCGGTAAGAGCCGCGCTGCAGGGCGAGGGGATCGCCGCGCTCAGCATCAGAGGCGCGGCTCTGATCGGGCCGGGCGAAGCGCCCGTGCCCGTGATGGCCCGTGCGGCAACCTGGCATTCGCTCGACCTCGCGGCGTGCCAACCCAAGGCGCTTCTCTTGGCCGAGCGTCCGCCAAACGGCGCCGCGGCTCGCGCGGTGCTGGAGCGCGCCGGCGCCGCCCGCATGAAGGTGTTTCTGCTAGACGATGCGAGCGTCCGGCCTTTGCGGCTCGACGATCTGCTCGGCGCACCGCTGCGCGCGGTCGACTGGGCCCGGATCAGCGGCATGCTCGAAGACAAGCGCGTGCTGATCACGGGCGGCGGCGGCTCGATCGGCGGCGAACTCGCGCGCCGCATCGCAGGTTTCGCGCCGCAGCGCCTCACGCTGCTCGATAGTTCCGAGCACAATCTCTACCAGATCGGGCTCGAGCTCCGCGATGCGCGGACCGTGTTGTGCGACGTGCGCGACGAAACGGCCGTGCGCCGCTGGTTCGCCAAGGAGCAGCCGGACATCGTCTTCCACACGGCGGCGCTGAAGCAAGTGCCGGTGGTCGAGGCGTTCCCGAGCGAAGGCGTGCTCACCAACATCTGCGGTCTGAAGCACGTGGCGGAAGCCGCGCACGCGGTCGACGCGCATCTCATCTTCGTCTCGACCGACAAGGCTGTCGAACCCTCTGGCGTGATGGGCGCCACCAAGCGCTTCGGCGAACTTTATTGCCAAGCGCTCGACCGGCGCGGCGCGCATCGCGCCATCCCGGTGCGGCTGGGCAACGTGCTGGGCTCGGCGGGATCGGTGGCGCCATTGTTTGAGGCCCAGCTTGCCTACGGCGGCCCGCTCACGGTCACGCATCCCGAAGTCACGCGCTACTTTCTCACCATCCCGCAGGCGGCGGACGCGCTCCTTCAGGCCGCGTCCGTCGGGCTTTCCACGCCGACACGCGGCGCGGCGCTGGTGATCGAAATGGGCGAAGCGCTTCCGGTGGTGGAACTGGCGCGCGCGGTCATCCAACTCGCGGCGCTGCAGCCGGACGTTGAAGTGCCGATCGCGTTCACCGGCCTGCGTCCCGGCGAAAAACTGCACGAACAACTCGTCGCCTCGGACGAATGGCGCGAAACGGATCCCGCGCCCGGCGTGATCGTTGCTTTCTCTGATCCGCGACCGCTGATCGAGCTGCGCGACTGCATGGAGGGTCTCGCAATACTGGCGCGCCAGGGTGCAGACGCGGCGGTGCGCGAGGCGCTGTTCGAAGCGATCGGCGTGGAAGAAGGCGACGAACTCGCTGCTGCAGGTTAGGTGCAGCGATCAAGTGCGGCGTTGTAGAGACTGTGCTACCTCGCGCGTCCGGCGCGCGACGCGAACCAATCTCTTGGCCATTCAATGGAGCGTGCGACGCGAAAGCCGCCTGAGCCCGATAACCTCAATTCGCTGTCGTCGGGGACGTCGTTTTCGCGGGCTGCGGACCGCAGCGAATCGGGACGGCTTCGCCAGCTTCCGCCTCTGAGCATGCGCTCGCGACAGCCCCCTTGGGTCCACGCCGATCCATCTGTCGGCGCACCGTGGTAATCGCGATGCCAACAGTCTTCTGTCCACTCCGACACGTTGCCATGCATGTCGTGCAGGCCAAAGGCATTGGGGCGGAACGAGCCGACCGGTGAAGCATGTTGTTCGAGACACCTGTGCTGAATTGTCGTCAAACCATACCCAAAAGCAGCGCCGTTTGGAGCGTCGTGATAACAGACGGGGTCATCGTCGCCCCATGAAAAGAGCGTATTAGGCGCCTGCGGCGATTGAGGCGCGCGCGCGGCATATTCCCACTCTGCCTCACTCAGCAGGCGATAGCGGCGATTTGTCGTGCGAGTAAGCCATCGCACATATTGCTGCGCTTGGTTCCATGAAACCTCGGCCGGACGATTTCCCCAGTTCTGAAATCCTTCAGGGACATCGGTGTCGCACGCTCCGTCACGGAAGCACGCAGCCCATTCACTCCATGTGACCTCGAACTTTCCCGCGGCGAACCTACGCACGTGCACCCGATGCAATGGGCTTGGCTCGCTAAGCTGTTGTACTTCATCGTCCGGTTCGCCCATGAGGAAACTGCCCGCCGGGATGACCACCATCTCCGGGCAGTCAGGACAATCTCTGAATGTCGCGCCGGCTTGCGGCGACATAAACTGGTTGAGCGCTGCAAATCCCAGCGCCAACGCAGCAATCGCGCCCGCGCCGAAGAATGCGGTGCGGACGCCGGCGGGTGCGCGGCTCCGACTCAGACCCTTGAGATGAAAGCCGCCGCCGCCCAAGGTCTTGCGCAAAGCTGTTGCGACACGCTCGATGTCGCCGTGAAAGTCGGGATCGCGCCTGATCCTCGCCGCCTGCCAGGCCAACAGCGGCCGTAGATTTTCCGGCAGGTCTTCTGCACGCGGCAGAGAGGCGGTGTTTATGAGCACCGGCACAATCTCGATTCCGGGCGTGGCCAGGGCAGTTTCAAGCTCGATGCGCACCCAATCGTCTGGCTGCTCGAGCCGACGGCGGCCATTCTCATCCCGCGCATCGATCCAATGCGGCCCGATCAGCGCGAGCACGACGCGGCATCGCGACAGGATTGATTTTATCTGATCGCCAAAGACGCCGTAATCGAGATTATCAACGTCGATGAAGATGTGCTCGCGCCCGAAATGCTTCGCGAGCGCGTCGCAGATTCGACCGGCGACATCAGCGGTGTCGTCCCGCCGATAGCTTATGAAGATCGCTTCCCGCGCCATGCCTGTTCGCGATCCGTCTGACGGCCGCGGGCGATGGTAAGCGACCTGCCGCCAAAGACAAGGCAGGGGAAGCTTGACTAATCCAGCGTCCGGCGGAAGCGAAGCAGCGCCAGGCTCGCCAACACCAGCAGGATCAGCGTCAGCGGCCAAAGATCGCCGACGATATCCGCCAGTCCGGCGTCCTTCAGCACGATCTCGCGCACCATGCGCAGGAAGTGCGTGATCGGCAGCGCTTCGCCGATCGCTTGCGCCCAGCCGGGCATGGCGCGGAACGGAAACATGAAGCCGGACAACAGAATCGAGGGCAGGAAGATGAAGAAGGTCATCTGCATCGCCTGCATCTGCGTGCGCGCCACCGTCGAGATGAGGTAGCCGAGCATCAGGTTGGCGAAGATGAACAGCGTCACCGCAATGAGAAACGCCAGAAAGGAACCGGTGAACGGGATGCGGAAGAGGAACGTCGCCACCAGCAGCACGATCGCCACCTGCACCGCGCCGACGCCGATATAAGGCGTGGTCTTGCCGATCATCACTTCGAGTGGGCGCACGGGCGTCGCCAGCAGGTTCTCCATGGTCCCGCGTTCGGTTTCGCGCGTGAGCGCGATCGAGGTGATCATCACCATGGTCATGGTGAGGATGACGCCCAAGAGCGCCGGCACGATGTTGAACGCGGTGACGCCCGCCGGATTGTAGCGCCGATGCACGACGATCTCGTACGGCGGCGGCGCGCGGGCGAGGAAGGCGAGGGGCCCTTCGAACTCGGGCGCGAACGCCGATTGCGCGATGCGTTCGATCGCGTTCACCGCGCCGCCGGCCGCCACCGGATCGCTGGCGTCGGCCGCGATCAGGATCTGCGGACGCTCGCCGCGTACGAGGCGCCGCTCGAAGCCCTCCGGAATCGAAATGAGAAAGCTGGCTTCACCGCCGCGCAGCATCGCTTCACCGTCTTCCGCGCGATGGGTCACGGCGATAATGTCCACGTACGTGGATGCTGTGAGCGATGCGAGGAAGGCGCGCGTCAATGGGCCGTCTTCGCGCAGCTCGACCACAGCGGGCAGATGCCGCGGATCGGTGTTGATGGCGAAGCCGAACAGCACGAGCTGCATCACCGGCACCATCAGCATGATCGCGAAGGTGGGCCGGTCGCGCCGCATCTGCACCAGCTCCTTCAGGAACACCGCGCCGATGCGCGACCAGGAAAGGTCGAGAAGATTGGGGAGTTTCATGACGCTCCCTGGGACCGCGGGCGTCCCGCCCGCATCTTCAGCGCTGAAAGAAGTGCGGGCCGGAGGCCCGCGGTCCCAGGGAGCAGCTTCATTGCACGTTATCCATGCTGCCCGACATGAGGTAGATGAAGATCTCCTCGAACCCCGCTTCGATGGGTTCGATCTCGACATGCGGATGCGCCGCGCTCACGCGTTCGACTGCACGCCGCAGCGCAGCGGCGTCTTTGCCGCAGACATGAATCTCCGCGCCGAAGCGGGCGACAAGGTCGACGCCAGGCGCGCCTTCGAGCATGTCCTGCGCGGGCTGCAGCGGCCGGCCGGCGATGCGCCAGCAGGCAAGGCCGATCTGTTTGGGAATCTCGGCTGTCGACGAGTCCAGCAGCTTCCTGCCGTAGGCGATGTAGGCGATGGAATCGCACTGCACGGCCTCGTCCATGTAGTGCGTCGAAACAAGCGTCGTGACGCCCTGCGCCGAATAGCGGCGGATCTGATCCCAGAAATCGCGCCGCGCCTTGGGATCGACACCGGCGGTCGGCTCATCGAGCAGCAGCAATTCCGGCTCGTGAATCATGCACGCCGCCAGCGCAAGCCGCTGCTTCCAGCCGCCAGAGAGCTTGCCGGCCAGCTGCTTCTGCCGTTCGCTGAGTCCAAGATCGATCAGCGCTTGATCGACGCGCTCGCTGCGCCGGTCGAGACCATAAAGGCGTGCGATGAACTCGAGGTTCTCCCGAATCGAGAGGTCCTCGTAGAGCGAGAAGCGCTGCGTCATGTAGCCGACGCGTTCCTTGATCTTCAGGCTTTCGTCGAGAACATCGAGGCCGAGCACTTCGCCTTCGCCGCTATCCGGCTTCAACAGCCCGCACACCATGCGGATGGTCGTTGTTTTGCCCGAGCCGTTGGGGCCGAGAAATCCATAGATCGCCCCGCGCGGCACCTGCAGATCGAAGTCGTCAACAGCGCGCAGCTGGCCGAATGTTTTGGTCAGCCCGCGCACGTCGATGACGAGGTCGTCGCTCATTCTGCGATCCGCACGTCCACAGGCATGCCCGGCCGGATCGGCGTCTGGCCTTCGAAGCGCGCTTCCACAAGAAAGACGAGCTTCTCGCGCTGCTCGAGCGAGTAGATCACCGGCGGCGTGAATTGAGGTTCGCGTGCAACGAAGCTGACCGTCGCCGGGATCGGTTCATCGCAGCCGTCGCATTGGACCAGCACGCGCGCCCCGACCGGCAGCCGCTGTAGCCTCGCTTGCGGCGCAAAGAAGCGCACCTTCACGTTCTGCGGCGGCAATAGCGCCACGATCGGCTGGCCGGCGGCGACCACCTCACCCGCGCGGTGAAAGATGCGCTCGATCGTGCCGGCCTGCGGGGCGGCGCCGGCGAGATCGCTCAAGCGCTCTTCCGCCAGACCGGCCTCGGCGCCCACCGCTGCCGCTTCGCGGCGCGCTTGCGCCAGGCGCGCGTTCGCCGCATCGCGTGCGGCAAGGTCGGCGTCGAGCCGGGCGCGCGGGTAGAAGCCTTGCGCCGCCAGCTGCGCGCCGCGCGCGTAGTTGCGTTGTGCGAGTGTTGCTTCGGCTTGCGCGGTGCGCACGGCCGCCGCCGCGGCGGCGCGTTGCGCCTCCGCGCTCTGTGCGCCGTAGCCGAGGCGCTCGGGGTCGAGCCGGAAAATCCGCGCGCCGGCTTCAACGCTGTCGCCTTCGCGCACCAGAAGCTCGCCGATGACGCCCGAATCCTGGCTCGACAGATAGATGTAGTCGGCTTCGCCGTAGCCTTGCATCGCATCGTTCGCGCGCTCGCCGCAGGCGGCGAGCATGAGCGCGAGCGAGACGAAGAGAATGCGCTTCATGCGCGGCGCTCCAGCCCGTTCAGCAGGATGTCGAAATGCTGTTCGATCAGCTTTTCGGGGTCTTTCAGAGCGCTTTCGCCTCGGAGCACGTGCGTCCACATCGCTTCGAAGAACATCGGACCGATGAACGCGCGCACGGCCGCGCTGACATCCACGCGCCGCAGCTGTCCCTTCGCGATGCCGGCTTCGAGCAGGGCCTCCAGTGCGCTGCGCGCCTTCTCCACGACGTGCGTGCGATAATAATCGGCGATCTCCGGAAACCGCCCCGAGAGACCGATCACCAGCCGTGGTACGGCGAACACGTTAGGATCGGCGATGCGGTGGGCGGCGACGCGCGCGAGCAGACGGAGCGCGGCGAGCGGATCGTCCTTGCCCGCTTCGGCGAGCGTCTGCGCCTGGGCCGCGAGCGGCGAAACCCGCGCTTCGATCAGCGCTTCGAGCAGCGCCATCTTGCTGGGAAAATAAAGATAGACGCCCGCCTTCGAGAGCCCGGCGCGCTTGCCGACGTCCTCCATGCGCGCGGCCTCGAAGCCGCGCTCAGTGAATTCGGCCAACGCCGCCTCGAGGATCTCCTCCGGACGGGCCTCGGCGCGGCGGCGCCAGCGCGGTTCTGGCTTGGGAACGGCCATGCGCCTTATATAACTGACTGGTCAGTTATAAGCAAGCGGTATGGAGGCTGACTCGCTGCGTTTGCCGTTCTTCCCGACCGCTTCAAGCGCTATAGCTTTGGAAAAGCAGGGAAAGGGAGGCGATGGGGATCAATGGGACGAACGCGTCACGGCGCGCGCTGCTGGGCGCGGCCTCGGCCGCGGCGCTGACAGGCGCGTGCGCCTCTTTTTTTGAGCCCGCGACTGACACCGGTAACAATCGCCGCGCCACGCTGGCCGCAATGAAGCGCGCCGCGCGCTTCATGCGCGAGCGGGTGGCGTATCGCGGGGGCTATGTTTGGAGTTACCTGCCGGACTTCTCGCGCCGCTGGGGCGAGATGGAAGCCTATCCGACCATGATCTGGATCCAGCCGCCGGGCACGGCGACGGTCGGGCATCTCTATCTCGATTGCTACCACGCCACGCGCGACGAGTTCTACTACCAGGCGGCGATGGAGGTGGCCGACGGTCTCGTCGCCGCGCAGCATCCCGCCGGCGGCTGGAATTATCTCTTCGACTTCGCCGGTGAAGAGTCTACGCGCCGCTGGCACGACACCATCGGCAAGAACGGCTGGCGGCTCGAAGAATTCCACCGCTATTACGGCAACGCGACGTTCGACGACGCCGGCACGTCGGAAGCCTCGCAATTCCTGCTGCGCCTCTATCTGGAGCGCCGCGCACCGCGCCCGCGCGCGCCGCTCGAACGCGCGATCCGCTTCGTGCTCGACAGCCAGTACTCGAACGGCGGCTGGCCGCAACGCTATCCGCGCGTTGAAGGCGAGGCCGACTACATCCGCCACATCACCTTCAACGACGACGTTGCCGGCGAGAACATCAAATTCCTGCTGATGGTGTACCAAACGCTCGGCGACGAGCGCGCGCTGGCCTCGATCCGCCGCGCGATGGAGATTTTCCTCGCCACCCAGCAACCCGCGCCGCAGGCCGGTTGGGGGCTGCAACATCACGTGGAAACGCTGCGCCCCATAGCGGCGCGAACGTATGAACCAGAAGCGCTGACGGCGCACACGACGTACGTGAACATCACCCAGCTCCTGAATTTCTACGAATGGACCGGCGAGGAGCGCTTCATCGCGCGCGTGCCGGAAGCACTGGCCTGGCTCGATTCCGTGCGCCTGCCGGACGATCAGGTGCGCATGCCCGGCCGCCACTATCCGACGTTTACCGAACTCGGCACGAACCGCGCCCGCATCGTCCACCGCCGCGGGTCCAACGTCGTTAACGGCGAATATTTCTGGGACTACAATCCCGAGAAACCGATCACCCACTATTCGCAGTGGCGCAATCTCGATGTGGAGGCGCTGCGCGACCGCTATGAGAGGCTTCGGGCTGAGCCGCTGCATCTGCGCTCGGAGTTCTCGCCGCTGTCGCCAGGTCGCGGCCTGCCGCGCTTTTTCACCACGCAGAACATCGAAGCCTCGGACTTGAACTACAGGCGCCGTGAGCCAGCGGTGAACCAACCCACCGCAGAGCGCGTGGCCGAGCTCGTCGGCAGCCTTAACGCCGAGGGCTACTGGCCGACGCCGCTCACCGCGACCAGCAATCCCTATATCGGCGACGGTTCGCCCACTCCCGCGCCAGGCGACTATTCGCAAACGCTGGTCGGCGACGCCTCCGACACTTCGCCCTACACCACGGATCGCCCCATCACTGGCATTTCGACCGGGACTTTCATCCAGAACATGAGCGCGCTTTTGCTCAGCGTTGATTCAGGCGATTAGGAGGAGCATGGAAAGGCGCCGGGGAGGGCGCCCCCGCGGCGGGGACATGAGCTGTGGCTGAGCAGGGCGAAGAACGGACTATCCGGCTGGCCTCGATCGTCTCGATCGACATTGTCGGCTTTTCGAGCATGTCGGAGCGCGACCAGCGCAACGCCGCGCGCAAGGTCGAAGCCATGCGCACGCGCATCGACACGGTGGCCCGCAAGCACGGCGGGCGTTTGTTCAATACCGCCGGCGACGGCTTCATGCTGGAGTTCGCCTCCGCCGGCGCCGCGCTCGGCGCAATCCAGGAAATCCTCGACAAACGCGGGCGCGGCGAGCCGCCGATCCGCGTCGGCGCGCATGTCGGCGACGTCGTCGTCACCGCCACTGAAGACTTGCTCGGTCACGGCGTGAATGTCGCGGCGCGGCTGCAGGAATTGGCCGAGGCCGGCACCGCGCTCGTCTCCGCCGAATTTCGCTCCATGGCGCGCTCGAGCCCGCAGGCGGCGTTCCAATCGAAGGGACAGAAGCCGCTCGAGAACATGGAGCAGCGCGTCCAAACCTTCGAGATTCTCTCCAGTCGCCAACGCTTCGCCCGCGGCGCGCGCCGCTTCGGCACGATGACGCTGGCGGCTGCCGCGTTGGCGGGCGCTGTGTACATGGCGCCCACGGCCTATCGCGCACTGCAGGATCTGTCCGCCAATCAGCCCCAAGCGGAAGCTGCGGTAACGCCCCCGCGGGAAGACACTTATGTGCAGGCGTCCTCGCCAATCGCCCCGCCCGCGCGCCAGCCCGGCGAGATCATCCGCGACTGCGAGGGATGCCCGGACATGGTGGTGCTCGCGGGCGGCTTGTTCGTGATGGGCTCGCCCGCGGATGAGGCCGGGCGCCGCCCAGATGAGGGGCCGCAGCGGGAAGTCTCGCTTGCGCCGTTCGCGCTTAGCCGCACGGAAATCACTTTCGCGCAGTGGGACGCGTGTCTCGCCGGCGGCGGCTGCAACGGCTATTCGCCGCCCGACGGCGGCCTCGGCCGCGGCGATCGGCCCGTTACCAACATCTCTTGGCAGGACGCGCAGGCATATCTCGAGTGGCTCAATAACCGCGCCGGCGGCCCGCGCTATCGCTTGGCCAGCGAAGCCGAGTGGGAATATGCGGCGCGCGCCGGCGGCGATGCGGCCTACGCGTTCGGCGCGCGCGTAACCGTCACGCAGGCGACCTATCGCGTGCGCACTGCCAGCGCCGTCGCCGCGCACGAGGCCAATGCGTTCGGACTCTTCGACATGCACGGCAACGTGGCCGAGTGGGTCGAGGATTGCTACGCGCCGACCTACGAGCTGGCGCCGATCGACGGCGCGGCCGTGCAGTCGGAGGCATGCGCACGCCGCGTCCATCGCGGGGGAGGCTATTCGGACCAGGCGCCGGCGCTGCGGGCGGCGGCGCGTCAATCCGCGCAGCCCAACCTGCGCAGCCCCAGTATCGGCTTCCGCGTCGCGCGCTCGCTCGACTGATGCGCGTCGATTTTCTGCGTTTAGTGTGACCGCGGACACAGACAAAGCAGTGCCTTGGGTCACAAGATGGGCGCGGGAGGGTTGTCCGTGCATCGCAACGAGGAAAGGCGCGCATGAGCGCAGAATTCATCCTTGCGCAGATTTCGGACACCCATGTCCGCGTGGACGACGGCGGCGCGTCAGTGCGCCGGCTTACCAAGGCCTTGGGGCAAGCGCGCGGGTACCGCGCCGACCTGATCCTTATTACCGGCGACCTCGTCAACGACGAACGGTCGGACGAATATGCAGCCTTCGCAGAGGCCATCATCGATCCGCCGGCGCCGCTCTACGTGTTGCCCGGCAACCACGACGACCGTGCGCACATTCGCGAAGCGCTGCCGGGGCACAAGTATTTCCCGGCGTCCGGGCCGTTGTCATACGCTATCGAGGAGTTTCCGATCCGCATCGTCTGTGTGGATCAGATCGTGCCGGGCGAGACCCACGGCTTTTTCACCGAGGAGCAGGCGAGCTGGCTCGATCGCACATTGGCGCAGCGGCCGGAGAAGCCGACACTGGTGGCGCTGCATCATCCGCCGTTCCCCACCCATGACGTGCTGTTCGACAGCATCGGCCTCAGGAACGCGGAGCTGTTCGCTTCGGTGGTGCGTCGGCATCCGCAAGTGGCGCGCATCCTGTGCGGCCATCATCACAGGGTCGCGGTAGGGCAGGTCGCGCAGGCGCCGGTGATCGTCGCGCCGTCGACTTCCTGGGTTTATGGATTAGCCATGCACCAGGGGCAGGAGATCGCCCCCATCACCGATGAGCAGCCCGGCTGGATGCTGCACGCCTGGACCCAGCGCGGAGGATTTTCCTCTGTTTTCATGGGCCTGTGAGAAAACTCGGCAGATTGCAAAAAAGTTAGGAAACGGCGGGATCGTTTTCGCCTGAGCGGCGTTCTTGAACCGGCGCCGACCTACTCCCCCCGCCCAGGCGCCACCGCAGCACGGGCCGGATCGTGAGATCCGGCCCACCTGCTTTTTAGGTCCCCAGCCAAAGACCTCGATCAGGGTGCCCGAAGCATGCGGGTGAAAACTTATGATCGGCTGGCGTGTCTTCACCTGCAAACCGTACAAGAAACTGCTCGACCCTACCCTACAGACCGAACGCACGCTGACGGTCGCGACGGCGCGCTGTTTCGCTCGCGCGCAATCCGACTCGCGCGCAAGTCCGTGAAACTCGGCCCATAGAACCTGATGACGGATGCTGTGGTGCGCAAAGCGCGGAAGGGAGAGGGCATTGCACAAAATGCTCGTAACTCCCTAGAGCAATTCCTGACCACGAACCGTAAGTTCCCGCCGGTCCGGCGTCGCACGCACAATTGATCTCGGCGTCCGTCCATACGAGCAATTATGGACGCATGCGTACCGTCGGAGAGCGGCGACGCGATTGATCGGAGCCAAGTTGCGCCGCTAAGCTGTACAAATCGACGCGAAATCAGCGACCATCAACACAAACGACGGCAATGTGGCGAGGCCGGCCGCGTCTGGACCCGACGTTCGGTTGCGAACGCTTCCTAGCCTATCCGAAATCGAAACATGCGCACCACTTCACGCCTCGGCTATCGGGCGAATCGCGTGGCCGACTGCTCTTTGCGTGCGTAACGCCCAGGCGTCGATCGATGAGATTGATGCTTGTTCGGCGGATCGTCCGATGTAGATGAGCGAATAGCCCCATGAGGTCCGTCAAAGAACTCCGGCGTAAGGCGGCGGCGCGCGCCACCCGCAAGGCGCGCGTCTATTCCACATCGGAAGCGCGCGCCAATTTTGCCGAAGCCTTAGAAACGGCGCAGGTTGAGAATGCCGTAATCGGCTTCGATCGCTATGGGCGCACCATCGCCGCGCTCGTGCCGGTCGAAGCCGTTTATATGCTCGCCGGCATGGGCCGCCTGATCGCGCCAAAGGTGCGCGCTGACATCCAGAGCTACTCGCGTCAGTTCATACAAAGCGTCCCCACCCGTGTCGCCGCCGCCGAACCCGCACCGCGCGCGCCGCGCGGCAAACGCGCCGCCAAGAAGGCCGCGCCAAAGAAGAAGAAGGCAAAACGTCGGAGCGGGGGCAGAGGCGGCTGACAAGCTCCAATTCTTGATGCAGCTTCCGGGCGCCGCGCTATAAGCGCTCCGGGAGGTGCGCCATGAAAACCAAAGCGGCGGTGGCGTTCGCGGCCAAGCAGCCTCTTGAAATCGTCGAACTCGATCTGGAAGGCCCGAAGGCGGGCGAAGTGTTGGTCGAGATCAAGGCGACGGGCGTTTGCCACACCGACGCCTACACGCTCGACGGTCTCGACAGCGAAGGCATCTTCCCCAGTATCCTCGGCCACGAAGGCGCGGGCGTCGTGCGCGAGGTCGGCGCGGGCGTTGCGAGCGTCGCGCCGGGCGATCACGTGATCCCGCTCTACACGCCTGAGTGCCGGCAGTGCAAAAGCTGCCTTTCGCGCAAGACCAATCTCTGCACCGCCATCCGCGTCACGCAGGGCAAGGGCGTCATGCCCGACGGCACGTCGCGCTTTTCCCACAAAGGCCAAACGATCGCTCACTATATGGGCTGCTCGACCTTCTCGAATTTCACGGTCTTGCCCGAGATCGCTGTCGCCAAGATCCGCAAGGACGCGCCGTTCGAAACCGCCTGCTACATCGGCTGTGGCGTGACGACCGGCGTGGGCGCCGTCGTCAACACGGCGAAGGTGGAGCCGGGCGCCAACTGCATCGTGTTCGGTCTGGGCGGCATCGGCCTCAACGTGGTGCAGGGCCTGAAGCTCGTCGGCGCCAACATGATCGTCGGCGTCGACATCAATCCTGCGCGTGAGGACTGGGGCAGGAAGTTCGGTATGACGCACTTCGTCAATCCGAAGAGCGTCAAGGGCGATCTCGTCGCGCACCTGGTCGAACTCACCGGCGGCGGCGCCGACTACACGTTCGACTGCACCGGCAACACCGACGTGATGCGCACAGCGCTGGAAAGCTGCCATCGCGGCTGGGGCGAAAGCATCATCATCGGCGTCGCCGAAGCCGGCAAGGAAATCGCCACGCGCCCATTCCAGCTGGTCACCGGCCGCGTCTGGAAGGGCACCGCCTTCGGCGGTGCCCGCGGTCGCACTGATGTGCCGAAAATCGTCGACTGGTACATGGACAAGAAAATCCAGATCGACCCGATGATCACCCACAAGCTGCCTCTCGAACGCATCAACGAAGCGTTCGACTTGATGCACAAGGGCGAGAGCATCCGCAGCGTGGTGGTTTATTGATGCTGCGCACGACATTCATCGCGGCGTCGGTTCTGGCTTGTGCAGGCATCGCTCCGGTGCGTGCCGACCCCCTGACCGAGCGATGCGCAGTGATGGTCCAGTCAGAAGCTGGCATACGGACGGATTTCGTTGCTGGCTTTGCTGTGATTGGAGCGACGCCTCCGCTGCAATTGCCCGCAGGTTACGATCAGGCCGCTGCCATCATGTGTGATCGATCGGTCCTGATCATTTCAGATGATGACTATCGCGTTATCACCGACCTCGCAGTGCCGCTTTACATCTCCAGCGCGGGTCGAACGATCGTCCTTGAGATCAGCAACGGCCAGTTTCGTGCCAGGACCGTTCGAGGAGAACTGACGGAGACCGAAATCGCAGCGGTGCAAGCCGCATTGAACCGTGCGCAATCAATGATTCAAGGGGAAAGTCCTTGAGCGATTGGAAGCCCTCCGAGCTCGCCTCCAGGCTCGAGTGTCGACTTAGGGTCCTATTCCCGTCACATGGCTAAGTGGTACACGCGCCCCGTCCTGTTCGTCGCCGACGTTCAGCGCGCTGTCGACTTCTACGTCGGCAAGCTCGGCTTCCACGAGAAGTGGCGCTTTGCGCAGGAAGTCGCTCAAGTGGAGCGCGACGAGTGCGAGATCATCGTCAGCGCGCAGCGGCCGCACAAGATCGGCAGGGGCATGCTGTTCATCTCGTTGACGTCCGCGGATTTCGCCGCACTGCCCGCCATGCTCGCCAGCAACGGCGTTGCTTCCACGCGCGGCCATTGGGGCTATCCGGTCATCATCGTCGCCGATCCCGATGGCAACGAACTCTACTTCCCTGATCCTGACTCTGAGGGCGGCGCATGAGGACGTGCTTCGCCGCGGTGTTGCTTACGCTGGCGCCGTTCGTTCCGATCGCCGCCGCGCAGACGCCAACGAGCGATCTGTACGTCAACGCGCACTACGATCCGCGCGCCAACCCGTATCGCGACTTAGAGCGCGCCATTGATCGCGCCTCGGCGGAGAATAAGCGCATCCTGATCGTTGTCGGCGGCGATTGGTGCGTGTGGTGCGACATCCTCGACGCCTTTCTTGCGCGCCACGCCGACGTGCGGGCGGCGTTCGCGGAGTCGTTCGTCGTGCTCAAGGTGAACTGGAGTCGCGAGAATGAGAACGTTGCATTTTTGAGCGGTTTTCCCGAATCCGCCGGCTACCCCGACTTCTTCATCCTCGATCGCAACGGCCGCTATCTCGCACAGCAGCCAACAGGCGCCCTCGAAAGCGGCCGCGATTACGACCGCGTGCGCATGCTGGCGTTCGCGCGCAGGTGGCGTCCTGAGTGATCAGAACCGCCGGTCGCCAACTAGATCAAATCCCCATCAGCGTCAGCACGATCGCGGCGATCAATACGGGCATGATGAAAGCCGTCAGCCCCGAGGCTACGATGCGCGCCGTCTTCAGTACGCGATGGCCCTTGATCGGCTTGTCCTCGCGCGGCGCCAGCGCGAACTTGCACATGAAGGCGAACACGCCGCCCACGGCCGCGACCGCCGCGCCGGCCACTGCGCCGGCCATCAAAGCCGCGCCCGCGGACGTCAGCGCAATCAGCCCGAGGATGCCGTGCCCGGCGTTCATCACGTGCTTGACCGTCCGTTCGGCGCGGCCCGCGTCCAGTTGCTTGAACGCCACCGGCGAGAGCACGAACGAGAACAGCGCGATCCAGCCGAGCGAGGCGCCGGCGAGCACGATGGCCAAGGCTTGGGCTGTGGCTTGCATGCCCGCTGCCTAGCATGAGTCGCGCGGCCGCCGATGGATTCGCCCGCGCATCGATTGGGCCGCGCCTTAAGCCAGCTTGAGCATGCGCGAATAATTGCGCGCCAGCCCGTTGACCAGCCTGGACACAACCGCCGTCATGCCGCGCAGCGCCTCCTGGAACCAGCTCACGAGCGGCGCGCCGGCGCCATCCGGCCGCGCCGATTTGGCCCAATCGAACAGCCAGCTTTGCAGGCAAATCAACCCAAACAGCACGAGGGCAATGGCGAGCGCCTCGCCTGCGTTGCGCGCCAGCGGTGGGATGAAGAAGAGGAGAATGTTGCCGAACGAGAACGTGAACAGACTGGTGCGCCCGGCGAACAGGAACGGCTTGCCGAATCCCATCTTGCGCACATCCAACAGATAGGTCCCCAGGGCCACCGCAAGCAGAATGCCGACCGCCGCCGAGCTGTAATAGAGCGGATGATTGAGTCCGCGCAGCACGCCCATAGCCAAGTCGTCGACCGTCGCCGACGGCGCCGTCCAGTTCCACATCATGGCGGTCGCCACCCCTGTCACAGCGAGCAGCGTTGCGTAGAGGCGCGTCGCGCCGCGCCTGCGCGCCTGGTCGCCCGACATCCAGTTCGAAGCGATGTTGCCGACGGCCATGCCGAACACGACGAGCGAGAGGCCGTGAATCAGCGATGGCACTTGATTGGCGTCCGCTGCTCCATACAGCGCGTTGGCGATATAGTTGAGGTAGTAGCCTCCGCGCATCTCCGGAATGTCGGGGATCGCCTTGAGCAGCGGATACGCCAGCTGCACGAGCGCCGCCGCGATCAGCAGCGGCGCCAATCCGAACCGATTGCGCAACGCCAGCAACAGCGGCGCAAGCAGCAGGGCATAGACGTAAAAGCGCAAAATGTCGGTGTAAGGCATGTAGCCGAAGAGTGCGACGCCGCGCAGCGTCCCTTCAATCGTGTTGTTGCCGGCAACGAACAAGGCGAGCACGCTGAGTGCATAGAGCAGATAGCATTGCAGCGCGCGGCTCATCAGCCGGTTGACCGCCGCGCCGCCTTGTCCCGAGCGGATCCTGGACAGGTACGCCACTTCGAGCATCGCGCCGAACAGGGCGATGAAGGTGGGCGCGGCGAAGTGGATCAAGAACTTTACCGAGGTGAGCAGGGGCGAGTCGTGCAAATCCGCTAACCCGCTGGTTGCCATGCTGTGGCTGAACATGGCGATGAGAATGGCGGCCGAGCGACAGAAATCGACGCCCTGGAGCCTGTTCTGGCCGATCGTTGCTTTCGGCGTCATCGCTTCGTTCATCCTGCCCCATACTCTGCGCGTCGCTCTTATGGACATTGTTGAGCCGCGGCGCTCCGAGATTCTCCTGATGTTACGCACGCGGCCTCGCCCGTCGAAGAACCCGTCGTTTGTTTAGGTTTAATGAACCGGCCGCTAGCCGATCCTTAGTCATGAAGCCCACGTTACATTAATGCGCAACTGCCAATCTCCCGCCGCGGAGGGAGATCATGCTGGCTCAACGGTGGCGACGCGTGCGCGCTTGGGCGCGGGTGATCTCGCGCAAGATTGACGCGGCCATTGACGGCCTATCGCTGCGCGACCGGGTATTTGTCCTCTGCTGGGCGTCGATTGGCGTCGCCTGCGCCGTGGCGGGCGCGCTCACGATCCTCTCTAGCGGGGCGGAGCTGGACCAGCGCCGCATCCGGGAACTCGGTTGGGCGCACGATACCGCGAGCACGCTGGAGAAGGATTTCACTTCGCTCACACGGGACATGTATCGCATGGCGGCCAACCCAACGGTGCCGCACCTGGCGGCAGCGCGCGAGAACCTGGACGACTTCCGCGCCACGTTTGCCATGGCCGAACCGGTGCTGTTGCAGCCACAGTACCGCGATGTGCACGCGGCGGTCGAGGCGGGCATCTTTGACCTCGACTTCCTCCTGATCGACCATGAGGCGAATGTTTTCGAACGCACGCCCGAAAGCGTCGCGGACTACGCAGACCGCATCTCAGTTCTGGACGATTCCATCGACACAGCCATCGAGCGGGTGCGCGACGGCACCGCCGCGGAACAACAGGCGCTATTCGCCCGGTTGGACCGGCAGGGTCGCCGCGGCCTCGCGATGACGGTTGTCGCGGTGATTGCTGCGGCGCTGCTGATGCTGACGCTCTCGAGTATGGTGGGCGGCAGCGTACGCCGGTCCGTCGCTCGAGCGCAGAAGGCGCTGGTCGCGCTGGCCGACGGCAAGCGCGCGGTGGATGCGCCGGGCGAGCGGAGGACCGACGAATTTGGCGATCTCGGCCGCGCCGTACGCGCTTTCCGTGAGGCGTTGATCGAGGGGGACCGGTTGCGCGCTGACGCCGTGCGCACCGCCGCCGAGGAGCGCGACCTCTCAAACCGCTTGTCGCTGGCGCTCTCCGAACTCGAGCGCGAGCGCGCGCACCTCGAGGATCGGGTTCTGGAGCGTACGCGCGATCTCGATGAGGCCCGGCGCGCGGCCGAGGAAGCGAACGCCGCCAAGACGCGCTTCATCGCCAACATGAGCCATGAGCTGCGCACGCCGCTGAACGCCATCATCGGCTACAGCGAGATCATGCGGGAGGGCGCCGAGGTCTCAGGCCGCGGCAATGACATCGCCGATCACGACCGCGTGCTGCGTGCGGCGCGCCACCTGCTCTGCATGATCAATGAAATACTCGACCTCTCGAAAATCGAGGCCGGCGGCATGCAGATTCACGTTGAACCGTACGACGTGGGCCAAGTCGTGCTTGACGCCGTGGACGCGATTCGGCTGGAAGCGGAGCGCAAGGGAAACACCATCGCTGTGGAAATCGTGCGCGACGGGCTCGGCGAGACGCGCAGCGATCCGCTCAAGCTCCACCAATGCCTGGTCAATCTCTTGTCCAACGCGGCGAAGTTTACGACGCAAGGCTTGATTGCGGTGCGCGCTCATCGCGCCGGCGAGAACATCGTGTACGAAGTGCGCGATACCGGCATCGGCATCGCCACAGACAAGCAGGACGAACTCTTCCAGCCCTTCGTACAGGCGGACGCCTCTGCGACGCGTTGCTTCGAGGGCACTGGGCTGGGCCTCGCCGTCACGCGCAATTTCGCGCGCCTCCTGGGTGGCGACGTCGCGGTGGAGAGTGCGCCAGGGCAGGGCTCGACCTTCCGCTTGGTCGTGCGCGCCGAGCTTCCCGGCGACCCGGAAGAGGCGTGCCGACCGGCGTCGCCGCTGCAGTTGATGCTGCGCGCCTGAGTCCGGCTTGGTCCGTGAGCCTATGCCTTTCGGCGGATGACGCGGCCCCGCGAGCTTGCTAGCGATAGGCGCAGCGGGGAAATCACATGACGTACGCTGCGATCACGGGCTGGGGCAAATGCATGCCGACAGCCGTGCTGACCAACGCCGACCTTTCCACCTTCATCGACACCAGCGACGACTGGATTGTTTCGCGCACCGGAATGAAGGAGCGGCGCGTCAGCCACGTTTCTGCGACCGAGATGGCCGTGGTCGCGGCCAAGCGCGCGCTGGCCTGCGCCGGCGTCGATGCGGCCGATCTCGATCTCATCGTCTACGGCAGCTGTTCCAACGACGAGCAGGTGCCCAACTCCGCCTCCGGCGTGCAGGCCGCGCTCGGCGCGTCGCGCGCCGCCTCGATCGATCTCAACACCGCTTGCACCAGCTTCCTCTACAGCCTCACAGCGGCGACTTCGATGATCCGCACCGGTGTGGCGAAGACGGCGCTGGTCATCGGCGTCGAGATCATTTCGCCCTTCATGGATTGGGACAACCGCAACGTCGCAGTGCTGTTCGGCGATGGCTGCGCGGCCGTCGTCGTGCAAGCGACCGATGAGCCGCTTGGCGTCATCGGCGAACAGCTCGGCTGTCTCGCTGACGCGCGCCAGACGCTGCGCGTGCGCGGCATGGGCACGGTCTACACCAACCGCGACGTCACGGCCGGCCGGCGACACTGAATGGGATTTCGACGGCCAGGAGATCTTCAAACGCGCCGTGCAGGGCATGGTGCAGGCGAGCCAAGCGGTAATGAAGAAGTGCGGCGTAACGCCCGACGACATCGACCTCGTCGTGCCGCATCAGGCCAACCTGCGCATCATCGACGCGGTCGTCTCGCGCAGCGGCATCCCGATGGACAAAGTCATGCTGACCGTCGAGCGCTACGGCAACATGAGCGCGGCCACCGTGCCCGTCGCGCTCGCGGAAGCGCTGGAGGAAGGCCGCGTCAAGCCCGGCGCGTTGGTGCTGATGCCCGCCTTCGGCGCCGGCCTCACCGTCTGCGCGCACCTCGTGCGCTGGGGCGAACGCGTGACGCCGCTGGGCGAAAGCGACGCGGAGTTACCACCAGTGAAGAAGAGTGCGCTAGAAATGGTGCAGGACATCCGCGCCCGCAAAGCGAAGATCCGCTCGCACGAAGGCCTGCACGGGCTGACATTCATAGAGGCGATGTGAAGCGCTGTGGGGCGCAAAACGCCAAATGTAGCGTAGCCTCCGGACAACACCCTCATCCTCGTCAACAGCAAGCGCCGTCACCGCGCGGCGGTGATCACCTTCCTTGGCGGAGGACTGTCGGACGGCGCTCAAGGCGCGGACATCTCCGTGATCCCGGCAATCTCGCTCAGCCGCGTTGAAGTGCTCCGCGACGGCGCCGCCTCGCAATATGGTTCGGACGCCATCGCCGGCGTGATCAATTTCATTCTCCGCGACGCGCCGAACGGCGGGCAACTGGAAGGGGAGTGGGGTCAAACTTACGAAGGCGATGGAACCGCCTGGAGCGTCGCCGGCAATCTTGGCTTGCCGTTGGGCCAGAACGGCTTCTTCAACATCAGCGCCGAGTACGGCGAGACCGACGCGACCAGCCGGTCGGTGCAGCGCGATGATGCGGCCGCACTGATCGCCGCGGGCAACACCGACGCCCGAAACCCCGCGCAGATCTGGGGCTCGCCAAACGTCGATGAAGACTTCACCATCATCGCCAACAGCGCGCTGCCGATCGGCGATGTGGGCGAACTCTACGCATTCGGCAACTATTCCGGCCGTATCGTCGAGAACGGATTCTTCTTCCGCAACCCGACCAACCGCAGCGGCGTATATGGCGGTCCCGAAGTCGATCCGGACACCGGTCTTCTCGATCCCGCGGACGCCGACAACGACAACGTTCCGTCTGTCCTGGTCGGCGACCTCTCGGTCAACACCGCGGGCGACTGTATCGCCGGCATTCCCTTGACAGCCGGCGGGGGCCTGCTGCCTGACCCCGGCTTCCTCGCCAGCGTGCAAGCCGACCCAAACTGCTTCTCGTTCGTCGAATTGTTCCCCGGCGGTTTCACGCCCCGCTTTGGCGGCGAGCTTGAAGACAGATCGATCGCCATCGGATTCCGCGGCGACCTCGCCATCGGTTCGGGGCTCGCCTACGACATCAGCTACTATTACGGGCAGAATGACATCGACTTCTTCATAAACAACACGATCAACGCGAGCTTGGGGCCGAACACGCCGACCTCGTTCCGCCCGGGCGGCTACAGCCAGATCGACGAGAACTTCAACATCGACTTCAACTACGCGATCCCACTGGGCCTGGCGTCGGATTTGAACGTGGCGTTCGGCGCAGAACATCGCAGTGAAACGTTCGAGATTCGCCAGGGCGACCCAGCCTCGTTCGCGCTTGGTCCGTTGGCAGCGCCGTCAGCGGCCTACCCGGCGGGCCAGGGCTTCTCATCCAGTTCGAACGGCTTCGGCGGCTTCACGCCCGCGAGCGCGGGCGAAGACACGCAAGAAAACTACGCCGCGTATCTCGACCTCGAGGCGGACATCACCGACAGGCTCGTGCTGCAGGGCGCCATTCGCTACGAGGACTTCTACGACACCTACGGATCGACCACGAACTACAAGGTCGGTGGGCTCTATCGCGTCACCGAGGACTTCACGGTCCGCTCTACGTGGAGCACGGGCTTCCGCGTGCCGACGGCGGGCCAAGCCAACGTCACCAACATCACGACCGCCTTCGACGGCGCCGAATTGGTCGACCAAGGCACGATCCCGCTCTCGACCGCGGCCGGCCAGTTCATCGCAGACCGCCTCGAACTCAGCACCGGCGTGCGGCCGACGCTGACGCCGGAAGAGTCCGAGAACTTCACCGCCGGCGCCGGCTTCAGCATCGGCGGCGTCAACGTGACGGTCGACTACTTCCACATCGACGTGGAAGACCGGATCGCGATCTCGGATCAGCAAAACTTCCTGCAAGCGTTGCTGGACTTCGCCGCCGACCAAGGCGTGCCGATCACACCGGGTTCGAACACCAGCCAAACGCTGTTTCAGCTCGATGCGGCAGGCGCGCTGGAAGCAGATGACTTCGCGGGCTCGGAGGATCTGGTGAGCTTCGGCTTCTTCACCAACTCGTTCGCCACAAGGACGCGGGGCATCGACGTGGTGGCGAGCTATGACTTCTCGATGTTCGGCGGAAATTCCTCGCTGGCGTTCGCGGCGAACTGGACCGACACCGAGGTCACGGATACTGGCCAAAACACCGCTGCGCCGCTCTCGCCCGGTCGCCGCAAGGTGCTCGAAGACGGCCTGCCCGCGGTGCGCGGCAGCCTTACGCTCAATCATTCGCAAGGGCCATGGAACGGGCTGGCGCGCGTGAGCTATTTCGGTGAGTTCTTCGAATGCCACCTCGACGCCTACGACAGCGGTTCGCCGGACGGGTGCGAACTGCCCTATGAGCGCGGCGCGCAAATCACCTTCGACTTCGAACTGGGCTACGATCTGACTGAGCACACCTCGATCGCGATCGGCGCACAGAACGCGTTCGACTCCTATCCGGACGAGAACCCATGGGGCGGCATCGCCGGCTCGCTTTATCCGCAGTATGGACCGGCCGGTTTCAACGGCGGCTTCTATTATGTGAGAACCCGCGCCCGCTTCTGATACGAGCACACTTTCTTCCGCGAGCGGATCTTCCGATCCGTTCGCGGTCGAAGTGCGTCAATCGCGCAATTTGCCCATAATCACGCTGTCGCGGATGCCGAGGTGCGTCTTCCAGTTGGCGCGCAGGAGGCCCTCGCGCTGAAAGCCGGCGCGCAGGAACAGCGAGATGGACGCGCTGTTGTCCGGATCGATATCGGCAGCGATCCGGTGCAATCCAAGGCGCGAGAAGCCGTAATCGACAACGAGATTGAGCGCCTTAGAAGCAAGCCCGCGCCCGGTCGCCTCCCTGCGCATGACGATGCCGATCTCGCCGACGCCTTCGCGCACCACGAACAGTGCGACGCGCCCCAGCGCCTCGCCGCCGCTCTCGGTGATCGCCCAGACGTTCGCGCCCTTGATCGCCAGCGTCTCTTCGATGTAGCGCGCCGTCTCCTCGACGCTCGCGTGCGCCGGGGTGGCCCAGTATTTGTGCGTTTCCGGATCGCCGTGCGCGACGAACAGGGCCGCCGCGTCGGCATCTTCGAGCGGGCGCAGCACAACGCCGCCGGCGGTAAGCGTCGGCGTTTCGCTCACGCGCTCGCCTTCGCCCGTTCGCTGGCGCGCTGCTTCACGCTTTCGCTTCTGAGCTGGCCGCAGGCGGCGAGGATATCGCGCCCGCGCGGGGTGCGGATGGGCGAAGCGTAGCCGGCGCGGTTCAGCACTTCGGCGAACTTCTCGATCGTCTCCCAATCCGAGCACTCGTACGGCGCGCCGGGCCAGGGATTGAACGGGATGAGATTGATTTTCGCCGGAATGCCGGCGAGCAGCTTCACCAGCGCCTTCGCCGCCGGCAGTGAGTCATTGACGCCCTTCAGCATCACGTACTCGAACGTCACGCGTTTGGCGTTGCCCAGCGATGGATAGGCGCGGATCGCCGCGAACAAGGCTTCGAGATTATATTTCTTATTCAGCGGCACGAGCTGGTTGCGCAACTCGTCGTTGGTCGCGTGCAGCGAAATCGCCAGCATCGCGCCCGTGCGCTCGCCCAGCTCCGCGATCTTCGGCGCCACGCCGGCGGTGCTTACGGTGATGCGCCGGCGCGAAATGGAGACGCCATCGCCGTCGGCGATGACGTCGATCGCCGCCGCGACGTTGTCCAGATTGTAGAGCGGCTCGCCCATGCCCATGAACACGATGTTGGTGAGCTGGCGGTCGCCGTCATTGAGCGGGCGCGCAGGCGTCGGCCATTCGCCCAGCGCGTCGCGCGCGATCATCGCTTGCGCGACGATCTCGGCCGCGGTCAGATTGCGCACCAGCTTTTGCGTGCCGGTGTGGCAGAACGTGCAGTTGAGCGTGCAACCCACTTGGCTCGACACGCACAGCGCGCCCGAACGCCCCACGTCTGGGATGAACACGCACTCGCCTTCGACGGTTGGCCCAAACCGGATCAGCCATTTGCGCGTGCCGTCCTGGCTGACTTGGTCCGTGACGATCTCCGGCCGCGCCAGCGTGTAATGCTGCGCCAGCGTCGCGCGCAGCTCCTTCGCCACGTTCGTCATCGCCGCGAAGTCGGTGACGCCATAGTGGTAAATCCAGCGCCAGAGCTGGTCGGCGCGCATGCGCGACTTAGCCGGCTCGACGCCGACCGCGACGAGCTTCTCGGCCAATTCCCGGCGCGTCAGGCCAATCAGTGAGGGAAGTGCTGCGGTCACGGCCGGTTTATGGGGAGCCTTCGCAGGCGCCGCAATCCCCAAGAAGCCAGCGCCACGCCGCGGCGACGCTTGCCGCGCGTGTTTTTGCAGCTAGTCTCGCGCCCGCCCAACGGGGAGGGAACTCATGCAAGACTATTCTCAGTACGGCGGCGACCCGTCGAACATGATGGCCATGATGGGGCCGTACATGGCGGTCATCGGCCTGGTCGGTCTCGCCATCTTCGTCTTCTTCATTTTCGTGTGGTGGAAGATTTTCTCGAAGGCCGGGTATTCGGGCGCGCTGTCCCTGCTGTTTTTGGCCGGGATCATCCCGTTCGTCGGCTGGATCGTGCCGCTGATCCTCATCATCTGGTTCGCCTTCGCCGAGTGGCCCGTGGTGAAGCAGGCGAAGGGCCAAGCGCCGGCGAAGACCTGATCCGCGACGATCGAGAAGCGCCGCGCTGGGCGCGCGGCGCTTCGTTCGTTGTTCTATCGCCGCTGCATCTTCGGCAGCGCCTTCTCCAATGCGTCGATAACGACCTCGTTGAGCGACTGCCCGCGCGCCGCGGCAATGCTGGCGTAGGCCCGGCGCAGCTCGGGCCGGGTGCGCACATTGAACGAACCCTTGAACGGCTTGTCGGGCTCGCGTCCTTCGGCCTTGCAGTCAGCCAGGTACTCATCGACCGCCTCGCGGAACGCTTTCGCCAGTCCTTTGGCTGTCGTGCTTTCATACGTCACGAGGTCGCGCAGGAACGCGAGCTTGCCGTGGAAGACGCCGTCCTCCTCGCTCAGTTCGGCCGCGCCGAGATAGCCCTTATACTCAAGCCGACTCATAACAAGCCCTCAGCGCTTCAGCGCGGCGCGCACGCCATCCGGATCGCGCGCGATGGCGGTGAGGCGCCAATCTTGTTCACAGCTCAGCGAGCCCAACGGCAAGTCACGCTCACGGCTGGAAAAAGCCTTGGATGAATTGGCCGACCACGCCCGCTGCGATCAGCAGTAGCACCCAGCTATGGAACTTCAGCGTGCCTTTGACCTCGCTAATCTCGAGCTTGAGATCGGTGACGGCGGCGCGCCAGTTTGCGCCGCTCATGGCTTCGGCCGTCCGAGACGCCAACCTCTTTGAGGGCATCGTAAATCTCGAAGCTGATTTCAGCCATTGTGCTCTCTTCTGCCCGCGATCCGCTCCAGGCGAATATATAGCGCTTGGGTCGCAAAATTCGAAGACCGACGCGGTGCTTGAGACGTTTCTCTCGTCATCGTCTTTCTAGTTTCAGTCGTCGCTTTCCTGTCGTCTTGTCAAGCGCGGCCTCTCAGTCATCTCCAGCTTCGGTCCGCCGGGCATGATGGGCCGTGCGGGATAGCCGCCGTGGGCGAGGAGGCGGTCGTACATGACGATCGCGCCGGCAAGGCCGACGTTCACGCAGAACTTGGTCGGGATCTTCACCAGGTGCGCGCAGCGCGCCTCGAGCGCCGGCGAGAGCGAGCCGCGCTCGCGCCCCAGCACATAGGCCGCCGCCGGCGGGTGCTGGAAGCGCGGCAGTTCGACCGCATCGTCGGTCAGCTCGACGCCGACGAGCGCGCAACCCTTGGGCAGGCGCGTCTCCTCGACGCTGTCCCAGGCGTAGTAGGGCATGTGTTCGAAGCTGCGCGAGGTGTCGCTGCGGTACGCCTCGCGCACCTTGGCGTGCGCGTTGATGGTGAAGAAGAAGCTCGCCCCGAACGCGTGCGCCGTGCGCATCAGCGCGCCGAGATTCATCGGCTTCGAAATCTCCTCCGCCCCAATCCCGAAATACCCGCGCATCACCAGAAATCGAACCACCAGTCGCTGCGCCGGCGCCGGCAATTCTCGTACGGCCCGCCATACACGCCCGTCAGCGTCGCGCTGCCGTCGGTGTCGACATAGGTGACGGTCCCGTTCGAGTATTGTCCTGCAGCGCCCGCAACAGGATCCAGCCGATGCGTCTGGCCGGCGGCGAACACCTCCACGCCGTTCGAAACGCGGCGCAGACTGAACTCGATATCGCCCGCGCAGCGCCAGTTCAGCCGTGCGCCTTCATTTAGGCCTCCGAAGCTCTGACATGCGCTCAGCGCCACCAGCGCGGCAACTAAGAAAACCGATCGCTTCATCCCCCACCTCAACTCGCGTTCAGCTGCGCCGGCAGTTCGTGTACGGCCCGCCTGCCGCGCCGTTGAGCATGGCCTCGTTGCCGCGCTCCCAATATTCGACGGAACCGTTGGTGTAACGCGTGCCGGAGCCGGCCGGCACGCCGGGCAGCGTGTAGGTCTGGCCTCCAGCGAACACGTTGGCGTTTCCATCGGAGTCCAATCGCACGGAGAACGCCGCGCCGCCGTCGCAGCGCCAGTCGACGCGCGGTCCGCCCCTCTGCGTCGTGCCGCAGGCGGCGAGGAGGGCGAGGGCGGCGAGGATCAGAGTTGTTCGCATCGGATCACCTGAATGTTCTAATTTCGCGTAGTCCCGAAGCGGAGGCCAGTCCGCGCTTCATGCCTTGGCTGACGAACGGCGCCGTTACATTCCCGTCCTTATCCACGGCAATCAAGCCGCCGTCGCCGCCAAGCCGCTGCATGTCCTCCAGCGCGCCCCGCGCCGCATCACGGAGCGATTGGCCAGCATACCCCATGCGCGCCGAGACGTCCGCCGCCGTGTTGGCGCGCATGAAGTACTCGCCCAGTCCGGTGCAGGAGACCGCGACGCGCTCGTCCGCCCAGCAGCCCGCGCCGATCAGCGGCGTGTCGCCGACGCGGCCGGGCATCTTGCCGCGAATGCCCGCCGTCGAGGTCGCCGCCGCAAGGCGCCCCTCGACGTCGCGCGCCACTGCGCCGATGGTGCCGGTGTCGCGCACGGAGGTGAGGCCGCTTGCGGCGGGCGTATAATAGCTGGCCGGATCCTCAACGCGCGCGAACCCTTGCGTGCGCGCGAACGCGGCCGCGCCTTCGCTCGCCAGCAGCACGTGCGGCGTCTTCTCCATGACGGCGCGGGCGACGCGAACTGGGGAGACGAACCCGCGCAGCGCCGCCACCGCGCCGGCTCTGCGCGTGGGGCCGTCCATGATCGACGCATCCAGTTCGAAATCCCCCGCGGCATTCGGCGCGGCGCCTTTGCCGGCCAGGTGCAGCCCGCACGCCTCCAGCTCCTCCGCCATCGCCGTCACCACATCGAGCGCGCTCTCGCCGCGCGCCAGCATCGCCGCGCCCTGCTCCAGGAGCTCGGCCATATGCGCTTCCTCGCGCTGATAGACGCGCTCCGCGATCGCGCCGGCGCCGCCGTGCAGCGCGAGTGCCCAGGTCGTGCTCATGCCGTCTCTATAACTCGCTTTCAGCGACGTCGTGCGACTCGCGGCGCGGGGAACGCTTGCCGAACAGAAAGCCCTCGCGCCAGCCGACATAAAGCGCGACCAGAGTCGCGGTCGGGATGAACGCGTCCGCCTGTTCGGTGAAATCCAGGAGTTCCCAAAGGTTGAGCAGGCCCGCCGGCCCCCACATCGCCATCAGCACGACCGTGCCGACCCCTTCGGTCACGGAGCCGAAGATCGGCAGCCGCCCCAGCGTGAAGTCGAACAGGTCGATCACCACGGAGAAGGCCAGCCGGAGGAAGTACCCGCGTCGCGTCATTTCTCTTTTTTGGACCGGCGGCTCGCCGCCCGCTAGAACATTCGGCGCCGGGCCTGCCGGCGCTGCAAGAGGTGACGATGAAAGCGCTGCTCAGCATGCGGCCGGGGCCGCCGGAAACGCTGGAATACGCCGACGCGCCCGATCCAGTCGCGGGCGAGGGCGAAGTGGTGATCGCGGTGAAAGCCGCGGGCGTGAATTTCCCCGACGCGCTCATCATCGAGGACAAATACCAGTTCAAACCCGAGCGCCCGTTCGCGCCCGGCGGCGAAGTCGCCGGCGTTGTGGAGAGCGTTGGCCCAGGCGTGGCGCACGTGAAGCCGGGCGAACGCGTGATCGGCTCGCTTGGCTGGGGTGGCTTTGCCGAGAAGGTGAAAGCGCAAGCGCCGCGCGTGATCCCGATTCCGGACGCGATGCCGTTCGACGAAGCCAGCGCCTTCATCCTCACTTACGGCACATCGTACTACGCGCTGAAGGATCGCGGTCATCTGAAGGCCGGCGAGACCTTGCTCATCCTCGGCGCCGCCGGCGGCGTCGGCGTCGCCGCCATCGAACTCGCCAAAGCCATGGGCGCGCGCGTGATCGCCGCCGTGTCTTCGCAGGAGAAAGCCGCGTTTGCGCGCGAGGCCGGCGCCGATGACGCAATCGTTTATCCAGCAGGCCATCTCTCGAAAGATGAGAGCAAAGCGCTGGCCGAGGAGTTCAAGCGCGTTTGCGGCGGCGGCGCGGACATCGTCTACGACGCCGTCGGCGGCCCCTATTGCGAGCCGGCGCTGCGCGCAATGAACTGGAACGGGCGCTATCTCGTCATCGGTTTCCCGGCGGGGATCCCGACGCCGCCGCTGAATCTGACGCTGCTCAAAAGCACATCGATCGTCGGCGTGTTCTGGGGCGCGTCCACGGCGCGTGAGGCGGAGCTGCACAAGGGCAACGTGCGCGATCTTTTCAAGCTCTACGGCGAAGGCAAGATCCGGCCCCGCATCTCCGCGCGCTATCCGCTGCGCGAGGGCGGCCAGGCCATCCGCGCGCTGATGGACCGCAAGGCTGCCGGCAAGCTGGTCGTGGTGATGGAATGAGTCTCAGTCCCGAGGCCGCTATCGCCGGCGCGTGGCTGATTTGGCTCGTCACCTGGATCCTCGCCGCTGGCTGGAGCGCCCGCGTCGCCTCCCATCACGATCTCGGCGCAGAATCTCCCAGCCGCGTGCTGACGCTCGCCGCCATCGTCATGATGCTGATGTCGTATTGGCCGGTGACCTGGGGCGTGCTGTGGACGACGCCGGTGAACGTGGGCTGGGCCCTGTTCATCCTGGTCGTGCTCGGCCTTGCCTTCACCTGGGGCGCGCGCCTGCACCTGGGCCCGCTCTGGTCCAGCACGGCCGCGCCCACGGAGGAGCACCGCATCGTCGACACCGGTCCCTACGGCATCGTGCGCCATCCCGTGTACGCCGGCGTTCTGCTCGCGGCCATCGCCACCGCCGCAGAACGCGGCCGCATCGAAGCGGTCGCTGGTGCGCTCGTGCTGATCGCCTCGCTCTCGCTGCGCGCCAAGGTGGAGGAACGTTTCCTGCGGCGCGATCTCGGTGATGAAGCTTACGGGTCCTACCGCGCCCGCGTGCCGATGCTGATTCCGTTCGCAAAATTCGCGCGCGCTGCATCCGCCGAGTGACTTGGCGGCGGCTCAGGCTATCTCACACCGACTGGAGCATCCGATGCATCGCCGCAGTTTTCTGATTTCTCTCGCCCTTCTCGCTGCGTGCGCCACCGCGCCTCAGCCGGAGTCTGCGACGGCGGCGTGGGTGGGCTTCGAATCCGATCGTATCAGCGTGGTCGTCCGCGGGCAGGGGCCGGACGTCATCCTCATCCCCGGCATGACCTCGCACCGCGACGTCTGGGCGGCGACGGCCGATGCGCTCGATGACACGCATCGCGTCCATCTGGTGCAGGTGAACGGCTTTGCCGGCTTTCCCGCCGCCGGCAACGCCGAAGGCCCGGTCTCAGCGCCCGTTGCCGAAGAGATCGCCCGCTACATCTTCGAAGAAGAACTCGAACGGCCCGCCATCATCGGCCACTCGATGGGCGGCACGATCGGCATGTTGCTCGCTGCGCGTCATCCGGACGCCGTTGGCAAGGTTATGGTGGTCGACATGTTCCCGTTCATGGGCGCGATGTTCGGCGGGGCCGACGCAACGCCGGCAAGCGTCACGCCCATCGCCGACCAGATCCGCAGCCAGATGCTCGCGGCGCCTCCCGGCGCCTCGATGGGCATGGTCGAGCAGATGATCGCCAACATGACGAACACCGAAAGCGCGCGCCCGACGCTGCTTCAACACGCGCGCGACAGCAATCGCGCCACCATCGCCAACGCCTTTCACGAACTCATCGTCACCGATTTGCGCCCGGAGCTGTCCAACATCCGCGCGCCCATTACAGTGCTCTACGTCATCCCGCCGAACGCGCCGATTCCAGAGGCGCAATACGATCTCTACCTGACCGCATCCTACGCCAACGCTCCGCACGCGCGCATCGTGAAGATTCCCGACAGCTACCACTTCATCATGATCGACGCGTTCGAGCGGTTCATGCAGGAGGTGAATGCGTTTCTGGCAGGATGAGCCGCGTCACCTCTCCCCCGCGAGGGGGAGAGGTCGCTTCGAGCTTGCTCGAAGCGGGTGAGGGGGTAGCGTGCAGAACTTGCGCCTCCCGAACCTTGCCCCCTCATCCGGCGCTTCGCGCCACCTTCTCCCCCTCGCGGGGGAGAAGGAAGCGGCTAACGCTTCAAAAACCCCGCCAACACTTCGCACACCCACCGCGCCGCCGTCAGCGCGGAGATGTTCGCCACATCGAGCGAGGGATCGAACTCCGTCAAATCCACGCTGCGCACCTTCGGATGCGCGCAGATGAGCCGAGTCGCGTCGAAGAAGTCCTGCGCCGTGGCGCCGCCCGGTCGCGCCCCTGGCGCGCCGGGCATCGCCGCGCGCTCGATCACGTCGATGTCGAAATCCACGTGGATCGCATCACACCGCGCCGCCAGCCGCGCCAGCGCGTTCTCGGCGATCGCCGCCAGGCCCTGCGCGCGGCACGCCGCCGCCGTCGCGACATAGATTCCCGCCGCCTTCGCCTTCTCGTGCGCCTTCTTTGTGTTCGCGAACGGCAGCAGCCCGATCTGCGCGATGTGCGCGCCCGGCAAGCCGTCCTCCAGCAGCGCCTGGATCGGATTGCCGTTGGTCAACCCGCAATCGGTGTCGCGCAGATCGAAATGCGCATCGAGCGTCAGCACGCCCACGCGTTTCAGCTCCGGATCGAGCGCATGCACGCACGGCCGCGTCACCGCATTGTTGCCACCCAGCACGATGGTGAGCGCGTGGGCCTTCGTCAGTGGTCCGATCATCGCCATCAGCGGCGCAAGCGAAGCGGCCGGCTCCAGATCGGCGATGTCCGCATCGCCCGCATCGAACACGCGCAGCGCGGAAAGATCGGTCTCCGTCTCCAGATCGTAGACGCTCATCCGCTTCACCGCGGCGCGCACCACAGCGGGCGCCTCGTCGCACCGCCCCGGCGTGATCGAGCCCAGCCCCAGCGGCGCGCCGATTAGTGCGATGGGAGCGGTCGCATCCTGCGTCAGCAAATCAGCGGCGGAGAACCACCAGCGGCAATCGGAATCCTGAATCATGGCCGCCAATATGGACCGCCGGCGCCCCCGCCGGCCAGCGCCCGCCTTACTAGGAGAACGCACCGCCTGGTCGACGGTTGTTGCCGGCGAGGGCGCCGGCGGTCCATAGACAGCGCCATGTGGGACACGCTCTGGACCGACTGCAACCTCGCCACCATGCGCGAGGGCGGGGCGCCGTACGGGGCGATCCAGCGCGGCGCCGTCGGCGTCCAGAACGGCCGCATCGCCTGGATCGGCCACGCCGCCGATCTGGGGACCGACCTCGCCGCGCGCGCCCGCGACGTGCGCCGCTGCGGCGGCGCCTGGATTACGCCGGGCCTCGTTGACTGCCATACGCATCTCGTCTTCGGCGGCGACCGCGCGCGTGAGTTCGAGCTCCGCCTCAAGGGCGCGAGCTACGAGGAAATCGCCCGCGCCGGCGGCGGCATCGTGTCCACGGTGGCGGCCACGCGCGAGGCGACGAAAGAGCAGCTGGTCGAAGGCGCCGCCAAGCGCCTCGCCGGCCTCACGTGCGAAGGCGTCACGACCGTCGAGATCAAATCCGGCTACGGCCTCGATCTCGAAACCGAACTCAAGCAGCTCGAAGCCGCCGGCGAACTCGCCGCGCGCGCCAACGTGCGCGTGAAGCGCACGTTCCTCGGCCTCCACGCGCTGCCGCCTGAGTTCAAGGAAGACCGCGCCGCCTACGTGCAGCTCGTCGCCGACGTGATGATCCCCGCCATTGCCGCGGAAGGTCTCGCCGAGGCGGTGGACGCCTTCTGTGAAAATATCGGCTTCACGACAGAGGAGGTCGACTACGTCTTCTCCGCTGCGCGCGCGAACGGCCTCGCCGTAAAGCTGCACGCCGAACAGCTCTCGAATCAAAACGGCGCCGCGCTCGCCGCGCGCTATCACGCGCTCTCCGCCGATCACCTCGAATATCTCGACGATGCCGGCGTCGCCGCCATGGCGCAAGCCGGCACGGTCGCTGTCCTTCTCCCCGGCGCGTTCTACTTCCTGCGTGAAAAACAACTCCCGCCCATCGACGCGCTGCGCAAAGCCGGCGTGCGCATGGCCGTCGCCAGCGACTGCAACCCTGGCACCTCGCCCATGACCAGCCCGCTCGCCGCGCTCAACATGGCCTGCACCTTGTTCAGACTCACACCTGAGGAGGCGTTGGCCGGCATCACCCGCGAAGGCGCGCGCGCGCTCGGCCTGCTCGACGAGATCGGCACGCTCGAGCTCAACAAAGCCGCCGACTTCGCCATCTGGGACATCCATACCCCCGCCGAACTCAGCTACTGGCTCGGCACGCCGTTGTTGAAAGAGCGCGTGTTCGGCGGCCGCGTGGTTTAGCGCCCACCTCCTCCTCGATGGAGGAGGTGGTTTCGCCGTGCAGCGGCGAAACCGGAGGAGGTGATCGAGCGAAGCGGCGGGAGTCGCCTCCAGAGGCGAAACCCAATCGTTGCGCGTATCACCTCCTCAGTCGGCGCTGCGCGCCGACAGCTCCTCCATCGAGGAGGAGCAGGGCGCATTGCTTGTCGGCGTCGCGGCCGCTAACACGCGCAAGACCTTCGGAGCGCCCCATGAATCCCCGCCGTGACACATCGCGCTCTATCCGCGCGCCGCGTGGAAGCCAACGCAGCTGCAAGTCCTGGCTCACCGAAGCCGCGCTGCGCATGCTGATGAACAATCTCGATCCCGACGTCGCCGAGCACCCGGAAGAACTGGTCGTGTACGGCGGCATCGGCCGCGCGGCGCGCGATTGGGTTGCGTTCGACCGCATCGTCGAGGTGCTGCGCCGTCTCGAGGACGACGAAACGCTTCTTATCCAGTCCGGCAAACCTGTTGGCGTCTTCAAAACACACGTCGACGCGCCGCGCGTGCTGCTCGCCAACTCCAATCTCGTGCCGCGCTGGGCGACGTGGGAGCATTTCGACGAGCTCGATCGCAAGGGCCTCATGATGTACGGCCAGATGACGGCCGGCTCGTGGATCTATATAGGCACGCAAGGCATCGTGCAGGGCACGTACGAAACGTTCGCCGAAATGGGCCGCAGGCATTTCGGCGGCGACTGGTCCGGCAAATGGATCCTCACCGCCGGCCTCGGCGGCATGGGCGGCGCCCAGCCGCTCGCGGCGGTGATGGCTGGCGCATGCTGCCTCGCCATCGAGTGCCAAAGCGACCGCATCGAGAAGCGTCTGCAGACACGCTACCTCGATAGGCGCGCGAACACGCTCGACGAAGCGCTCGCGATGATCCGAGAGGCTTGCGAGAAGAAGCAGGCGATCTCCGTGGGCCTCCTCGGCAATGCCGCCGAAATCCTGCCCGAGATGGTCAAGCGCGGCATCCGCCCCGACGCGGTGACCGATCAAACCAGCGCCCACGACACCGTGAACGGCTATCTGCCGATCGGCTGGAGCGTCGAACGCTGGGTGCAGACGCGCGAGCAGAATCCGCAAGCCGTCAGCGAAGCCGCGCGCGCCTCCATCGCCGTGCACGTGCGCGCGATGCTCGACTTCCACAAGCAAGGCATCCCCGTCGTCGACTACGGCAACAACATCCGGCAAGTGGCGAAGGACGAGGGCGTGGAAGACGCGTTCGCCTATCCCGGCTTCGTGCCCGCCTATGTGCGCCCGCTCTTCTGCCGCGGCATCGGCCCGTTCCGCTGGGCCGCGCTCTCCGGCGACCCGCAAGACATCGCCAAGACCGACGCGAAAGTGAAAGAACTCATCCCGAATGACGCGCATCTGCATCGCTGGCTCGACATGGCCAACGAACGCATCGCCTTCCAAGGCCTGCCCGCGCGCATTTGCTGGGTAGGCCTCGGCCAACGCCATCGCCTCGGCCTCGCCTTCAACGAGATGGTCGCGCGCGGCGAGATCGGTCCCGTCGTCATCGGCCGCGATCATCTGGACTCCGGCTCCGTCGCCTCGCCCAATCGCGAAACCGAAAAGATGCGCGACGGCAGCGATGCCGTCAGCGATTGGCCGCTGCTCAACGCGCTGCTCAACACGGCAAGCGGCGCCACCTGGGTGTCAATTCACCACGGCGGCGGCGTCGGCATGGGCTATTCGCAGCACGCAGGCGTCGTCATCGTCTGCGACGGCAGCGAAGCCGCCGCCAAACGCATCGCCCGCGTCCTCTGGAACGATCCCGCCACCGGCGTCATGCGCCACGCGGATGCGGGCTACGAAGAAGCGATCCAGTGCGCGCGCGAGCAAAAGCTCGATTTGCCATCGCTGGATTGAGCGTAACGCCGTGCTCGCTGTGCATTCTCCGTGTCGCCGTGTTTAAAGAGAACCTCAGCGAGCACAGCGAAGGCACAGCGATCACAGCGGCTGTTCAGCACCCATGCGGATCGGCCCACCAGCCGATTAGCTCGCCCTGAGCATCGCGCACTTCTTCGGCCTCGTAGCACTCGCCGCCAGGATTCTCTCCCGGACCGCGCACAAAGATCGCCGAACCTTCGCCTTCGAACGCGTCGCTTTCGTCATCCGGGACGATAACCGCGTCTGCGCGCGCGTCGCCGTTGGGAACAGTACACACGAATTGTCCAGGCGCGCCGCCGAGACGCACGGCGATGTTCCCGTTTCCATCCGGCCCCGCATACATCACCCAGCGCGTGTCCGGCGACTCGGCGATGCAGGCGTCGATGTAAGGCAACATGTCCGTCAGCCGCGCTTCCCAAGCGGTCTGCGCCACATCGCTGTTCGAGGCTTCCGTTGTCTGTCCGCAAGCCGCCAGCATGAGCGCCGCCGCGATCGCCATCCGCATTCGCCCTCTCCTCACATCGCCGTCAGCAGAATCCCCGTCACGATCAGCGCCTGCGCCGCCACATAAGTCCACCACACGATCGGCGCCGTCACACGCCGCACCGGCGCATCTGCCGGCAAGCGGAACAGCTCCACCGCCAGCACGAAATCGCTCACCACGAACAGCACAGCGCCGACCATCGCCGGCCAGCCGACCCACGGCAGCCACATCGCCGCGCACGCCATGCCCGTAATCGCAGCCGCATAGGGCACGACGCCGAACGCCATCCAGCCAAGCTTCGGGGCCATCCAGATCAAAAAGCCGAGGCTGATCGCGATCAGCGCGCCCATCGCGACATAGCGCGGCCACAACGGAGAATTGTCGCCGGAGAAGAACCAGAGCGCGAGGAAGATCACGAGATAGGTCAGCTGCGCGATCAGAAAAGAAAGGATGCCCAGCGGCAGCACCCATTTCTTGTCGAACGCGAGGAAGAAGTCGCCGAGCGCCGAGGCGACGAGCGCCAGCACCAGCGGAAACGGCGCGCCGGCGACGATGAACCCCGCCGCCGGCGCACCGAGCGCCAGCGTCTTCACGCCCGCGCGCAGGAGACTCGCCGGCCGGCGCAGAAAGAACGCCCCGTACGCTGCCGCCGCGGCAAGCCCGAGCGCGACAAGCGCCCAAAACACCGGGCCAAGCGTCATCTTCTCCCCCTTCGCGACCGTTCAAGCGTGTAGCCGCGACCAAGCTGGGAGGGAACGGCTCATCTCAAGGCGGCGCGGGCGCCGTTTGCCTTCCGCGCCGCGGCGACTAGAACCCCGCCTGTATCGCGGCCCAACGGTTTGACTAGCCGCGATCTTTGGGACCGCGATACTGGCGGGGCGACAAGGGAGGATGAGATGCGTCTTTCATCGGATATCGCGGCGGTCGTCACGGGCGGCGCCTCGGGCCTGGGCAAAGCCACCGTCGCCGCGCTGCGCGCCGACGGCGTGAAAGTCGCCATCTTCGACCGCGACGAGGAGCGCGGCCGCGCCACCGCCGCCGAGCTGGGCGCCGTCTTCTGCAAAGTGGACGTCACCAGCGATGAGAGCGTCGAGGCAGGCTTCGCTGCAGCTCGCAAAGCCAACGGCCAGGAGCGCATTCTGGTGAACTGCGCTGGCATCGGTTCGGCCATGAAGACCGCCAGCCGTTCCAAGGAGACCGGCGAGATCAAGCACTTCCCGCTCAATATTTTCGAGCTCACCATCCAGATCAATCTGATCGGAACCTTCCGCTGCGTGGCCAAGAGCGCCGCCGGCATGCTGACGCTGGATCCGCTCGAGGGCGGGGAACGCGGCGCCATGGTGATGACGGCCTCGGTCGCGGCCGAAGACGGCCAGATCGGCCAAGCGGCCTATTCGGCCTCCAAAGGCGGCGTCGTCGGCATGACGCTGCCGATCGCGCGCGATCTCTCCGGCGAAGGCATCCGCATCAACACCATCCTGCCCGGCATCTTCGAAACGCCGCTGATGATGAGCGCGCCGGAGAAAGTGAAGGAAGCGTTGGCGGCAAGCGTGCCGTTCCCCAAGCGCCTCGGCCGCCCCGAAGAATACGCTTCGCTCGCGCTCGAAATGATCCGCAACCCGTACTTCAACGGCGAAGACGTCCGCCTCGACGGCGCGATTCGCATGGCGCCGCGCTAAAGGACCGCGGACCTTCAGGCCCGCCTTAGCTCTAATCGTGCAGGAAGGTGCCGGTCGGAAGGCCGGCGCTCCTTTGATTTCCCGCGAATCGACGCGGTTTTTGCGCCACAGCGCCGCACCTCACATCTGCGCCGAAGCGTGAAAACCGCGTCAAATCGGCATTTTTGCGTTGCGACTCACGCCGCGCCGTGCAAGGGAATCCGCCGCCAATGGCCAAAAAGCCCGAAAAACCGGGGTTTTTGGCGCTGTTCTGGAGAAGCGCGGTCACGCTCCATCAAGAATTGGATGGCATTCCTCGACTGCCGGCGGCGAGCCAGGGCTCTTTAGAAGCCAAGTCTCGCCGGCGGTCGTTGAGTTAAACCACGACAACCTTTGAAGAGGGAAAAGCACATGGCCCGCAAGGCAAAGAAAGCGGCGCGCAAGGCGCCGGCGAAGAAGAAGGCGGCGAAGGCCGCCGCTCCGGCCTCCAAGCCCGTCCGCGTCAGCGCGACGCCCGGCAAGACGGTGACCGCCAGCGCGTTGCTGCAATCGGTCGCCGATCATCTCGGCGTCAAGAAGTCGGAGGCCAAGGCGATGGTCGAAGGCTACACCGACGTGGTGAAGGCCTACGTCATGAAGGGCGCCAAGGTGAAGATCGGCGACATCGGCATGATCATGATCCGCCAGCGCAAGGCGCGCATGGGCCGCAACCCGCAGACGGGCGAGCCGGTGAAGATCAAGGCGTCCAAGAAGCTCGCCTTCCGCCAGTCGGCGGTGATGAAGGCGCAAGTGATGGGCGGCCGCTAGGCGGCGTCGCGACGATACAATCACGACCTTTCGAGGTTGTCGAGACGGCCGGCGTTCCGCGAAGCGCCGGCCGTTTTCGTGTAGAAGGCGAGCGCTGCGCGCGTGCGCGCTTGCCACCCTTGGCGGCGCGCTGCACAGTGCCGGCGCGGTCTGAAATGGAGTTATCCGCATGAGAATTCATTCCATCTGCGCATTGGCCGCCGCTCTGGCGGCGTCTCAGATTGCTGTTCCCGCTCACGCGCAAACGGCCGAGGAGCCGGCGCAATTCCGCACCGCCGAGCCGCAAACGTTCACGGCTGAAGAGCTTCAGGCTTACGGCCTGAGTTCCGAAGATGCGGCGCGCGCTGTCGCGTTGCAGCAAGAGGGCTATCGGATTGTCGCCCTGACGCCGGAAGAGGCGGACGCCTACACAGCGGGGGCGATCTCCCAGACCGAGTGGATTCTGATCGGCATCGGCGTGCTGATCATTCTCGCGATCGCGTAACGCGCGCGACACAGGCGTTGTACAGAACGGCCGGCGCGGCAAGCGCCGGCCGTTTTCCTGTGTGGCTTCGGCGCCGGAACTTGCTTCCCAAGGCAGCGTTCAGGTCCTGCGAAAGGATCGGGAGTGGACGCTCTCCGACAGAACGGTCACGCGGAAGACGGACCTTTGGTGTCCGCCATCATCCCTGCCTTCAACGCGGCCAAGACCATCGAAGAAACGCTGCGCAGCGTGCGCGCGCAAACCCACCGCAATCTCGAAATCCTCGTCGTTGACGACGGCTCTACGGACGAAACCGTACGCATCGCCGAAGCGCACGCCGCGGAAGACTCGCGCCTGCGGATCATCCGCCAGCCGAACGGCGGCGTTGCCGCTGCGCGCAACACCGGCGTTCTCAACGCCAACGCCGCGTTCGTCGCGCCCATCGACGCCGACGACATCTGGGCGCCGGCCAAGATCGAACGCCAGCTCGCCGCCATGCGCGCAAGTCCCAACGCGACGCTCTGCTACACCTGGTTCGCCTGGCTCGATCACCGGGGGCGCGTGGTCGGCTACGGCGCGCGCCACACGGCTGAGGGCGACGTGCTGGCCGCCATGTGCCGCACCAATCTGGTCGGCAACGGCAGCGGCGCCATGATGCGCAAGGACGCCATGCTCGCCGCGGGGCTTTACGATCCCTCGCTGCGCGCGCGGGCCGCCGAAGGCTGCGAGGACTACAAACTCTATCTCGCCTTGGCGGCGATGGGCGACGTGCTCGTCGTGCCGGACTTCCTCACCGGCTATCGCTTCCTGCCCAACAACATGTCGAGCGACATCGCCCAGATGTGCCGCTCGCATCTGATCGTTCTGGACGAGTTCGGCGCGAAGCACCCGCATCTGGCCCCGCATCTGGAGGAGGGGCGGCGTGTGTTCGCCAGCTGGCAGGTGATGCGCGCGCTGCGGGCGCTGCGCATTGGGAAAATCCCGGAACTCCTTTGGACGCTGGCGCGCGAGGATTCTCACGCGGCGATCGCATTGGCGGCCAGCACGCCGAGCTTCGTCGCGCGCCGCGCGCTCTCGCGCGTGCGGCGCCTCTTTCCCGAGGCCGGCCAGACGCGTCAGCCCAAGCCGTTTCCGATCGGAATGCCGGACGCATGAGCGCGTCATCGCCTGAGGACGCTTCCGTCCGCACGACGCTCCAGGAGCTTCGCGATCTCGCGCGCATGCTCGGCGTCTCGGCCTGGCCGCCGCCGGCCGTCGTGCTGTTTGGCCTTGTCAGCGCCGCACTCGAGGCTTTCGCGATCGCTCTCATCGTCACGCTGCTGTTTGCGCTGATGTCCCAGCCGATCGAGGACGGCTTGATGGGCGAAGTCGCGCGCGCAACGGGCCGCATCGCGGGCGGCGGCTGGGAGGGAATCGCGCTGGCCGTGCTGTTGCTGGTCGCGTTGAAGGCCGGCGTGGCGCAGCTCTACACGCTGCTCAGCATCCGCTACAAGAACGAGATCAACGCCCGCACCATGGCCGCGGCGCATGCGCGGTTGGTGGACATGACCTACGCAAGCCTGCGCGCGCGCGGCCAGGGCGATCTGCTCAACACGACAGCGTCGGATTCCTGGCAAGTCGCCAACGCGGCCTATCTGATTGCGCGCATCGCCATCAATCTCTGCATGATCGCGATCTTCTCGGTGTTCATCTTCGCGCTCTCCTGGCAGATCGCGCTGATGGCGCTGGCCGGCGGCGCGGCAATTGCGTTGGTCGGTCAACTGATTGCCCGCCTCGCCCGCGCGCACGGCGTCAAGGTGCGCGCGGGCATCGAAGCGCTCTACACGCGGCTGCTGGCCGCCGTGCACGGCGCGCGCCTCATCCGCGCATTCGCGCAGGAGGAGGGGGAGAAACAGCGCGTCAGCCGCACGGTCGAGCGCTTGCGGCGCGATGCACTGGCCGCGGAGGCCACGCGCGCTCTCTCGGGGCCCATCAACGAGATCGGCTATCTCGCGCTGCTCATCGGCTTGATCGCGATGGCCGGGATATTGGGGCTGGCGCAGGCCGCGACCTTCACCGCCATCGCGCTGCTCTATCGCCTCGCGCCGCAGATCCGCGAGCTCGAAGCGAACCGACTCATGTTCGCCTCGCTCTACGCGCCGCTGCACGGCGTCGCCGAGCTGCTGCGCGTGCGCGAGACGCGCGTCAGCGCGCGTGGCGCGGCTCTGGCGCCGGCGCCGGAGACGATCCGCTTCGACAACGTCACCTTCCAGCCGCCCGGCGCGCCCGAGCCGGTGCTGTCGCGCGTGAGCTTCGAGATTCCGGTCGGCCGCGTGACAGCGCTGCTCGGCCCCAGCGGCGCGGGCAAGACGTCGGTGGTGAATCTGCTGTTGCGCCTCTACGACCCGGACGAGGGCGCGATCTGGATCGGTGCGCGGCCGCTCGAAGCAATCGATCCGAAGTCATGGCTCGCGCGCGTCGCCGCCGCGGGGCAGGACCTCGACGTGATCGAAGGCACGGTCGCGGAGAACCTGCGCCTCGGCGCGCCCGGCGCAACCGATGCGGAGCTGCGCGCCGCCGCGCGCGCCGCGCAGGCGCTCTCCTTCATCGAGCGCCTGCCGCGCGGCTTCGACACCTGGATCGGTTCGTTCGGCTACAATCTCTCCGGCGGCCAGCGCCAGCGCCTCTCGCTTGCGCGCGCGCTCCTACGCAAGCCGAAGCTGCTCATTCTCGACGAAAGCACCAGCGCCGTCGAAAGCGCGGTCGAAGCGGAAATCCTCAAGTCCGTCGTCAACGCGCGCGAGGACCTCACCATCCTGCTCATCGCCCATCGCCTCAACCGCGCCGCGCACGTCGACCACGTGGTGCGCCTCGAACACGGCCGCGTCGTCGCCGAAGGCCCCTGGGCCCCCGCCCACGAAACCCACCGCCCGGCCGAAGAGGGGCGGGCGTAGCGCGCCACAGATGCACGGATAAGGGCGGCGCTTATCATCGCTGGTCTGGTAGCCAAGCTACTGAAAACACAGCGCCTTGCTCGGCCGAAGAGCGATTCAATCCGACGGAGACGCAGCGGGGTTAGAATGCTCCGCATGACCGACATCGCCGCACCCATCAACACCGAACCGCTCTGGACCCGCGCCCGCGCCAGCTTCGCGCGCGCCGTGGCGGCGATCGGCGACGCGGCGGCGATCGCCATGCTGACGGCGCTGCCGAAGAAGCTGCGCCGCCAGATCATCGCCTGGCTCTGCCCGCTCGAACACGTCGTGCGCAAACTGCTCTTGGCGGAAGCCGCCGAGCTTCACCGCGCCCACCGCGAAGCCGCCGCGCGCGCCGCCGCGGGTCCGCGCCTGGTGCTCATCCCGCTCAAGGGCATGTACATGGGCCCACCGCGCGCAGAGAATGGGACCGCGGCGCTCCGCGCCGCATGCGCGGCGGAGCCGCGCGCTCCAACCTCCACGCGGCGACGCCAACCCGATCTCTCGCGCCCGGAAACCTGGCGCGCGCGTTTCTCGCTCGCGCTGCCGCGCGATCCGCGCCTCGTGCCGGAGTCGCGCGCTCCGCGCATCCGCCCGCTGTGGGGACCCACGCCGCCGCCGCCGCCGCCGCCGCCCGAACGCGCCCCGCGCGTCATCCGCGAAGAAGACGCGCCCTTCCGCCTGGCGCGCCGGTTCGAGGCGCTGCGGCGCGTGCTGGAAAACCCAAAACCGCACGCCGAGCGCCTCGCGCACATCCTGGCGCGCGAGACGCGCCGCTGGACACAGATTGCGCAGCGCTATTGGATGCGGCCCTGCCGCACCAACGACTACGATCCCGATGACCCGCGCCTGTCCCTCGACGCATTCGGCGCTTCACACGACGGCCAGTACGTGTTCAGCGATTCGAGTTGAGCAGCACCAGTCGCCAGATCGCCAAGTCGCCAGTCGGGAAGCGGGCTCTCCCGATGCGTGTCCGCGCGTCCACCGATTGCCGACTGCCAGGTTTGGCGATCTGGCGATTTCGCGATCTGGCGACTGGCGCTAAGCAAACGCCACCCGCATTTCGCCCACCTGCCGGATCGCGCCCGGCGCAGGCTTGGGGACATCGCCGATCAATTCGGTGTTCGGCGCCAGCCGCGCGATGGTCGCGAGCGTTTCTTCCATCTCCGCCTTCGCCAGCGCTTCCCCGAGACAGCGGTGTGCGCCGGCGCCGAAAATCGGATGCCAACGCGGATGATCCGTGCGTGCGATATCGAAGCGGTCGGGATCGGCATAGACGTCCGGGTCGCGCAGCGCCGACAAGAGGGAAACCGCGATCGGCGTGCCTGCCGGCACCAGATAGCCATCCACTTCGAGATCGCGCAGCGCCACGCGCGGAATGCCGGAGACGATGGGATCGTAGCGCAAGCCCTCCGCCACCACGCCTTTCTTCAGTCCATCGGGATCGGCGCAGAAGGCGCGCCATTGCTCGGGATGCTTCAAGAGATGCGCAAGCGTCAGGCAGAGCGATCCGCGCGTAGTGTCGGAGCCGGCGAGAATGAGCCCCAGCACCTGCGTGCGGATCTCCGCTTCCGAGAGCGCGCCTTCGCTGGCGGTCGTGCGGACATAGTCGCTGAGGAAATCCTCGCGCGGCTCTTTGCGCCGCTGCTCGAGCAGGCCGGCGACGTAAGCGTTGAACTCCACCAGGCTCCGCTCGATCTGTTCGCGTCGAGACAGATCGATGAAGCCCAGCGACGCCGCCGTGTCGGCAATCCATTGCATGAACACCGGCAGATCGCTGCGCGGAATGCCGAGAATGTCGGCGATGATGCGCGCGGGTATTTGCGCCGCGATCTCGTTCACGAAATCGATCGGCCCCGCGCCGATGCGTGGGCTCACAAGCTCCGCCGCCAGCGCCGCCGCCTTCGGCCGCATCGCGTCCATCAGCTTGAACGCAAACGTCCTCGCCACCGGCGCGCGCCGGCGCGCATGGGTTTCTCCGTTCGCGAACAGCATGCCCGTCGTGCTGATGTCCCAGATCGGCCCCTCCGTGATGCCCTGCATCACCTTCGTCTCGGTTTCGAGCTGGCGCGTCGCATCGCTCGTCACCAGTTCGAGATGCCGGTGCCGCAGCGCCACGACGAGGCCCATCGGCGTGCGCGCGATCGGCGCCTGTTCGCGCATCGCTTTCAGATACGCGTGCGGATCGGGTTCGCTGGACGGATCGAACGTGATCTCCGGCGCTTCGGAAAGCGGACGTGCCATGGAGCTTCCTTTCGCTTGAAGCTTAGGCGATCAGCGTGTTGCCGTCAGCTCCACAAATACGTCTTCAAGATCGGGCTCGTCGATCGAAAGATCTTTGATCGCCATCCCCGCGGCGCGCACGCGGTCGAGCAATTCTTCAACCGAATGCTCGCTCGTCTTGTACGTCAGCGCAAACGCGCCGGTCGGACGCATGGCGAACGTGAGGTCCTCGAACCCAGGGAAGGGCAGGCTAATCGGCGCTTGCGGCGTAACGACGAGCGTCTTGCGGTCGAGCCGCCCGATCAGATTAGGCGTCGGCTCGCAGGCGATCACTTGGCCATGATGGATGATGGCGATGGTGTCGCACAGCTCCTGCGCTTCTTCGAGATAATGCGTCGTCAGCACGATCGTCACGCCGCGCGCGTGGAGGCCGCGCACGTATTCCCAGAGCTGGCGTCGCAAGTCGACATCGACGCCCGCCGTCGGCTCATCCAGCACCAGGACAGGCGGGGCATGCACCATCGCCTTCGCCACCAAAAGACGCCGCCGCATGCCGCCGGAAAGCGTGCGCGCATACGCATCGCGCTTCTCCCACAATCCGACGGCTCGGAGAATCTCTTCCGTGCGCCGCTCCGCCTTCGGCACGCCGTAATAGCCGGCCTGGATCTCCAGCGCCTCCTCGGGCGTGAAGAACGGATCGATGTTGATTTCCTGCGGCACGATGCCGATGGCGCCGCGCGCGTTCATCGGATCGCGATCGATGTCGTGGCCCCAGATCGACGCCGTCCCGCCGCTCTTGATGACGAGCCCGCCGAGGATATTGATGAACGTCGATTTGCCCGCGCCGTTGGGGCCCAACAGCCCGAAGAACGAGCCGCGCGGAATGGCGAGGTCCACGCTCTTCAGCGCATGCATCGGCGGCGCCTTGCCCTGGCCGCGATAGACCTTGTCGAGCCCTCGGGCCTCGATGGCGAACTCCGGCGGCGCGGACGGTGCGAGCATGAAAACCTGAGGCGAAGTGCCAATTGCGCGGACGCGCGATGCGCTCTAGGTACGGGCGCGCTGTCCGCGCTTCAACCCGATCCGCCGAGAAATGAAGAAGCTGCCCCACAATCCGCGTACAGATCAGGCGACGCCGGGAGACCCCGACGCGCTGGCGCCCCCCGAGGTGATCGCGGTGACGTCACGCCGCGTGAAGTGCGACGGCGGCGGCGGGCCGCTCGGCCATCCGGTGGTCTATTACGACATGGGCGAAGAGACCTTCGTCGAGTGCGGCTATTGCGATCGCCGCTTCGTGCTGGCGGACGGCGCCGGTCGCTAGCTCGCGCCGAGTTCGGCGAACTGCGAAATCCAGTACGCCACCAGCACGCCGATCACGAGCCAGCGCAGCACGCTCCAGAAGCTCATCCCGTTCGAACCTTTGTCGCGGACGAACTTGCCGCCCTTGACCGCGCGCATGAGTTCGAGATCGCTCTTCTCCAGTTCGGCAATCACGTCGCGATAGACCTGGGCTTCCTGCGGCGGCAGCGTCCAGGCGCGGATCTCTAGCGTCTGCAGCAGCTCGAACCGCTTCTTGCTGATCACCCGCAACTCGGTATCGAAGCCGATGCTGGAGCCCGCGACCGTGCGCCGCCAGGGCGTCACACGCAGCGGCGCAGCCGTCTCGATCTCGACGCGCCGCGTCATCTTGCCGACATGACCCAGATCCACCGGCAGCTTGCGTTCGCCGGCGTCGAGCCGCACCAGCATCGAGCGCATGAACAGATCGAGCGTGGTGAAGCCGTAGAGATCGCCGCGCTTCACCCACGCGTCCGCGATCTCGAACTGTTCCAGCGTGGTCAACTCATTGAGTTCATGGTCGTCGCGCACCACCTGCTGCTGCACCGGCTCGGCTCGGTGGAACGAGCGCTGGATGTCTTCCGTGTAGAGCTTGAACAGCCCGACCTCGCCTTCGCGGCCGAGGCGCGAGCGCATCTGCTCGGCCCGCCAGCCGCGCATCGTCGCGCGCCATTCGTACTTCACCGGAACGTTGGGCGATTTGCCGAGCACGACGTGCTCGGCTGCTTCGAGCGAATGAATGTACGGCTCCTCGCCCATCGGCTCGAGCGCGTCGACCCCGGGCGCCAGCGGCAGCGCCCAGCCGAAACGGCACTCGGCGATCTGCCCGAGCGGCGAGACTTGGGCCTCCTGCGTCGGATCGAGCCAATGCGATTTGCCGTCGACCCGCACGCGCACGATGCAGTGGTCGAAAGCTTGGCCAGTCGGCAGCCACTGATCGAGCGCCGGCCCGTCGCGCACATTCACCAACGCGGGACACGCATCCAGCCCGAGCCGGCGCGCCATCGCCACATAGAGTTTGGACTTGTCTTTGCAGTCGCCATAGCGCGTCTCGCAAATATCGGCGAGCGGGCGCGGGGTGTAGCCGCCTTCGCCCATCGAAATCGCCAAATAACGCACGCCGCCCTGCACGAACCGCAGCACCGCCGCCGCACGTCCTGCCTGCGTCGGCTCGCTTGCGGCGATGCGCGCAATCTCCGCTTCGACCTCCTGCGAGAGCGCGCCTACATCTTCGTAGAGCGGCGTGAACGTGGCTGCGGCTTCGGCCCAGTCGCGCCACTCGGAGAACTGGATCATCGCCCCCTGGAAGATCCAGGGCGGCGCCAGCTGTTCGAAGCGAACGCCCGGGCGCTCGTACGTGCGCCAGCGGCGATCGATCACGCCCTCCGTCTCCGTCTGCACGGCTTCCGGGGTGTCGCCATAGCCGCGCTCTGCGATGACGCGAGTCTTCGGCGTGCGCTGCCGCAGCCGCGTCTCCACGATGCCGACGCCCCACTCGAACGGAATGAACGCGGAGTGGCGCCCATTGAGCGACTTGCGCATCCCGTGCAGCGTGTACGAGGTCTCGACCACGTCGCCCACGCGCACGTCCGGCAGCGTCACGTGAATGGTGAGCCGCCCGTCGAACAAGAGCCGCTCCATGTTGCGTTCGCGGCGCAGCACTTCGTAGAACGCCGTGCCCGCATGCTCGACGCGGTCGCCGCCGCGGATCACCGCGATCGAATGCACGTCGATGCGCTCGAAGCGGGGATCGAAGCTGACGCTGAATTGCGCCGCGCGCTCGGCGCCGGCGTTGGCCGTCACCATGTCGGCGCGCCGATAATACCAGGCGCGGTCCGGTCCGCAGAGATCGATCTGCGAGTCGTCTAAGAGCACGCACACGCCGTTGGCGATGAAGTGCGGGTTGGCCGTTTGCGGAATCTGATAGGGCGCGATATCGACCCACGCCGCGGGCGGCGCCACACGCGCGCCCGGCGTAATCTCCCGATGAGGTGCAGCCAGCTGGTCCATGATCCCCGCGCCCAGCCTTACCGAAGCGTCAGGGAGTGTGAAAGTCCGTTTCCGGCGTGCGGCGGCGTCAATCGCAGCTTACATTGAGCCTCCGAGGAGAATCCCATGCCCGCACGCCCGCAAGACGCCGCCGCCTTCCACGCCTTGCACCGCGATTTCCTGATCCTGCCGAATGCGTGGGACGCAGCCTCCGCGCGGATCGTACAGGACGCGGGCGCGCAGGCGATCGCCACCTCCAGCGCCGCCGTCGCCTGGGCGCACGGCGCGCCCGACGGCAACAAGTTCGCGGTGGCGAAACTGGTGACCGTGATCGAGGACATCGCCCGCGTGGTCAGCGTGCCGATCACCTGCGATGCGGAAGCCGGCTATTCCGACGATCCCGCGCGCGTGGGCGAAACCATCGCCGCGCTGATCGGCGCAGGCGCGATCGGCGTCAATCTCGAGGACGGCAAGGCGCCGCACGAGCTGCATCTGAAAAAGATCGAAGCGGCGCGCGCGGCAGCTGAACGCGCGGGCGTCGATCTCTTCATCAACGCGCGCACGGACGTGTATCTGAAGCAGCTTGTGCCAGAGGAGCAGGCCGTCGCCGAAACGCTGCGCCGCGCCGCGGCGATCAAGGACGCAGGCGCGAGCGGCTTGTTCGTCCCGGCCATCGTCAAGCCCGAGCAGATCGCCGCGGTCGCGGAAGGGGCGGGCTTGCCGCTCAACGTGATGGCGCGGCCCGGATTGCCGCCGGCGGCCGAACTGAAAAAGCTCGGCGTCAAGCGCCTCTCCGCCGCCACCGCCATCTTCAACGCCGCGATGGAAAGCGCGCGCGCCGCTACATCCGCGTTCCTGGCCGACGGCGATTCCGAAGCCCTCTGGTCCCGCCGCGGCGCCCCGCCCGACTACAACAAGCTGTTCGCCTGAGGGCTGACGTTCACGCGCCGCGATGCTATAATTGCAGCATGTCTGAACCTCGCACCCTCGAAAAACTTCGGGATCTCGAACCCGAACTGCGAAAGCAGGGCGTGACATCACTCTACTTATTTGGATCGTTCGCTCGCGGCGAAGAGCGTAGCGACAGTGACGTGGACCTATTTTGCGACCTCGATCCAAATTCCAAGCTTGGGTTCGGGTTCTTTGCTTTGGCGGATCGCATCGCGGAGGTGATTGGCCGCTCCGTCGACCTGACCACGCGCGACGGATTACATCCACTGATTCGCGACGACGTGATGCGCGAGGCGGTTCAGGTATTCTAATGAACGCTGCTCGACCGCCACGGCTGCGGCTCTTCGACATCCTCGATTGCATACGTCAGATCGAGCTGATCTTAGCAGGCGCCTCTTTCGAGGAGTTTCGGCGCGACAAGGTGCGATATTTGGCTGTTGAACGCCTTCTGGAAATCATTTCCGAGGCCAGCCGACATGTGGACGATGATCTGAAGAAGCGTGAGCCAACAATCGAGTGGAAGCAGATCGCAAACTTCGGAAATGTCTTGCGCCACGGGTATGAGGCCGTAGATGCACAGATCATCTGGAATATCATCACAAATGATGTGCCCGCGTTGAAGGCGGCGGCTGAGCGGCTCTACGCCGCTGTGAAAGAGCCGGCTGATCCCTGGCCGGACGCCGAGTGGTGATGCTGGTTTGCAAGGTCGTTGTTTGGTTTTTCGCGGCGATCGGCTTTTTCTTTATCGCCGCGCTGACGTGGTTGTGGCTGGAAGCGCGTCCGGTACTCAACGAGGCGCACGCGCAATACGAGTCGCTGCCGGTTGCGCTGCATTGTCCGCGCGCCCAGCTCGCGCAGCCGCCGCATTATCCATCGGGCGCAAGAGAACTCGAAAGCATCGCATCGGCGGAGCGCAGCGCATACGCCGCCGCTTGCCACGGCGCGAACATGCAGAATGCGTGCGCCTACATGACTGGAGTTGGGCGTAGCCTGGGCTTCTCCATGTATCGCCGGTTTTATCTGACGGACTGCGAGGTTCGCGCTCTTAGCTTGCATGGCCAGACGCATCTCAGTCGTGCGTTGGCTGATCTCTACCCCGAGCGCGATCCCGCCAGTCTGACCGACGCGGAGCAATCCTGCCTCGTCGCGCGGACGCGGTATAGCTCGTCGCGGCGATATTTCTGTCAGCGCAATCCGACCTGTTGCCCTTCCGGTTTGGCAGCTGACTCCGCGCCGCCGATTCCTTAGATAGGCGCGATGACCAAACCCTCCGCGCCCCGGCTCTATCTCATCGACGGCTCGGGCTACATCTTCCGCGCTTACCACGCGCTGCCGCCGCTGACGCGCGCGAGCGATGGGCTCTCGACCGGCGCGGTCGCCGGCTTCTGCAACATGGTGTGGAAGTTCCTGGGGGAGATGAAGGGGCCCGAAGCGCCAACGCATCTCGCCGTCATCTTCGACAAGAGCGAAGTCACGTTCCGCAATGAACTCTACAAAGACTACAAGGCCCATCGCCCGCCGGCGCCCGAGGATCTCGTCCCGCAATTTCCGCTGATCCGCGACGCCACGCGCGCGTTCAATCTGCCGTGCATCGAGATGGGCGGCTACGAGGCCGACGATCTCATCGCCACGTACGCGCGCCAAGCCGCGGCCGCGGGCGCGACGGTCCGCATCGTTTCGTCGGACAAGGACCTGATGCAGCTCATCGTCGATGGAATCATCCAGCTCTACGATCCGATGAAGAACCGCCTGATCGGTCCAGAAGCGGTGATGGAAAAGTTCGGCGTCGGCCCCGACAAGGTCATCGACGTGCAGGCGCTGATCGGCGATTCCACCGACAACGTTCCAGGCGCGCCCGGCATCGGCCCGAAGACGGCCGCCGAGCTCATCGGCATGTTCGGCTCGCTCGAGGCCATCCTCGAACGCGCCAACGAGATCAAGCAGCCGAAGCGGCGCGAAACGCTGATCAATCACGCCGAGCAGATCCGTCTCTCGAAGCAGCTCGTCACGCTGAAGGACGATGTGCCGGTCGAGGAGCCGTGGGAAAGCTTCGCCGTGCGCGATCCCGAGCCCTCGACGCTCCTGCAATTCATCGACGCCCTGGAGTTCCGCACGCTCGGCCGGCGCGTGCGCGAGCATTTCGCCAAAGAGAAGGGCGTGCAGATCGTCGCGAGCTTTGCCGCGGGCGAGGCGGCGCCCGCCCCAAGCACAGGTCCGGTCGTCGAGGAAGTCGAGAAGGAATTCAAGCGCGAGGCGTACAAGTGCGGCCGCGAGCTGGCGATGGTCGAGCAATTCGTCGCCCGCGCCAAGCGCGCCGGCGTCGTCGGCATCGACTCGGAAGCGGATTCCTTCGACGCCGCGCGCGCAAACCTGGTTGGCGTCTCGCTCGCGCTCGGCGCCAACGACGCCATCTACATCCCGCTCGCCCATCGCGGCGCCGATCCCAGGGCGGGGGAGTTGTTTGCGAGCGAGGTGCCTCTGGGGGAGGCGCCGCGAAGCGGCGGAGGGGGTGATCGCGCTGAGCTTGGGGAGTCGCCACAAGAGGCGAAACCTCCATCGTCGCGGGCCTCACCCCCTCAGTCGGCGCTGCGCGCCGACAGCTCCCCCATCGAGGGGGAGCGGGGGCAGATTCCCATCGCGACGGCTCTGAGTTTGCTGAAACCCCTCCTCGAAGATCCCGCCGTCCTCAAGGTCGGCCTCAACGTCAAGTGGGACATCGCGTTGTTCGCCAAGTACGGCGTCGCGCTCGCACCGCACGACGATCCGATGCTGATCTCGTATGTGCTCTACGGCGGCCTCGATCCGCACGACAAGACGTTCCTCGTCGAGAAGCATCTCGGCCACGGCCTCATGCCGCTCAGCGATCTCGTCGGCCGAGGCAAGACGCAGATCAGTTTCGATCTCGTGCCGATCGAGCGCGCCTCGGCCTATTCGTGCGAGCAGTCTGACGCGGCGCTGCGGCTCTGGCGCAAGCTGAAGCCCGAAGTCGCGCGTGAGCGGCTGATCACGGTGTACGAAACATTGGAGCGGCCGCTGCCGCCGGTGCTCGCGGCGATGGAGCGCGAGGGGATCAAGATCGATCCCGCCATGCTCTCGCGGCTCTCCGGCGATTTCGCGCAGCGCATGCTGCAGTACGAGCAGGAAGCGTACGGCCTTGCGGGCCGAGAGTTCAACATCGGCTCGCCCAAGCAGCTCGGCGAAATCCTGTTCGACGAGATGAAGCTCGCCGGCGGCGCGAAGACGAAGACAGGCGCGTGGTCCACTGACGCGGCGATCCTCGAAACGCTGGCCGAAGAGCACGATCTGCCGAACAAGGTGCTCGAATGGCGCCAGCTCTCCAAGCTGCGCTCCACCTACACCGAAGCATTGCAGGCCGCCGTCAATCCGCAGACGCGGCGCGTGCACACCACCTACGCGCTCGCCGCCAGCACGACGGGCCGGCTCGCGTCCAACGATCCCAACCTGCAGAACATCCCGATCCGCACCGAGGAAGGCCGGCGCATCCGCGAAGCGTTCATCGCGGAGGAGGGCAACGTACTCGTCTCGGCCGACTACTCGCAGATCGAACTCCGTCTGCTCGCGCACGTCGCCGACATCCCGCAATTGAAGCAGGCCTTCGCCGACGGCGTCGACATCCATGCGCGCACGGCGTCCGAAATGTTCGGCGTGCCCGTCGAAGGCATGCCGAAGGAAGTGCGCAACAACGCCAAGGCGATCAATTTCGGCATCATCTACGGCATCAGCGCGTTTGGCCTCGCGCGCAATCTCGGCATCGAGCGCGAAGAAGCGAGCGCCTACATCAAGAAGTACTTCGAACGTTTCCCCGGCATCCGCGACTACATGGAAGAGACCAAGACGTTCGCGCGCGCCAACGGCTACGTGAAGACGCTGTTCGGCCGGCGCATCTGGATCGCCGGCATCAAGTCGAAAAACATGCAGGAGCGCGCCTTCGCCGAGCGCCAATCGATCAACGCCCCGCTGCAAGGCGCCGCCGCCGACATCATCCGCCGCGCCATGGTGCGCCTGCCGGAGGCGCTACGGGATGCGGGCCTGCAGTCCCGCATGCTCCTGCAAGTGCACGACGAACTCGTCTTCGAAGCGCCCAAGGCGGAAGCCGACGCGCTGTGCAAGCTCGCGCGCGAAGTGATGCAGGCCGCGCCGGAGCCGGCGGTGCAGTTGAGCGTGCCGCTAACGGTGGAAGCAAGAGCAGGCGCGACGTGGGGAGCGGCGCATTGACTTCCGCGTCGCGAGCAATTCGAGCAGCTCTAGCCGCGTTCACGCTTCGACTGATCAGAGCGTGGGTTGTGCTGCTGCTTGCATTCACTGTCATCGTGACCTTTGTGCTCGTCTGGGAGACCGCGGTGTTTCTTATCGAGGGCGAGCTAACGCGGAGTGATTTGCCGCAATTCTTAGTGCGAGCTGCACCCCCGATGCTCCTGTTGGCAATTCAAGCGTCGGTATTCTTGCTTGCGTTGCTCGTGGCGATCATTGGGCCGATAATCTGGTTCATCGATAGAAGACCGCGCCGTAAGGCAGACAGCGAGTAGATGCCTTCGGCGGAGATTGCCTATCGCGCGCGCCGATGCATAATCCCCGCATGCGATTGCTCCTTGCGCTTGCGCTTGTCGCTTGTTCCCCGAACGCGCCGAAGAATGCGCGTGTGGCCGGCGAGGCGGAACCGGAAGCGGACGTGCAGCAGACGTTCATGACGCCCACCGGAAACATCGGCTGCGTGTACACGCCGGCGGGCGGAACCGAGGTTTATCGGACGCGCGATGGCCGCGCGGAACTTGCCTGCGATCGTGTCGAGCCCGCTTACGTGCGCGTCATTCTCAGCGAACGCGGCGCGGCTGAGCGCATCGACAATGTCGGCGACGCCAGCTGCTGCGCGGGCGAGACCATCGCGTATGGCCAGCGCTGGCAGGCCGGACCGTTTTTGTGCGATGTGAGCGAGGCGGGCGTTTCCTGCGCGAATGCGGAAGGGCGGGGGTTCACTCTAAGCCGTGCAACTATCGAGGTGCGCTGAACCATGGCAAAGCAGACATTCGAAGGCGGCTGTCATTGCGGCGCGGTGCGCTATGCGCTGTTCGCCAAGCCCGAGGGCAGCATGATCTGCCACTGCCGCACCTGCCGCGGCGTCTCCGGCGCGCCGGTGCTGGCGTGGATCACCGCGCCGGCGGACAGGTTCGAGATCGTCCGCGGTCATCCGAAGGAATACGCTTCCTCCGACAACGTGCTGCGTCAGTTCTGCGGCCGCTGCGGCACGCAGCTCACATACGCGCGCACCGATGAAGACGTCTCCATCGACATCACCACCGCCAGCCTCGATGATCCGAACGCCTTTCCGCCTACACACCACTCCTGGCTGAAGCACGATCTCGCCTGGATCAAATTCGGCGACGAACTGCCGACGTTCAACAAGTCGCGTAACGACTAGGCCGGACCGGCTTCGTTCGCCGTGCTCGCTGTGAAATCGCTGTGTCGCCGTGGTGAAAAGAAAGCACGACATCGACGTGTTCGATTTCGAGCGGAGTCGCGTCGACACGGCCGACCTCGACGCCCTCAACGAGCACTACTCCTCACTCGGCCGCCTTCGGCAGCCGGCCCGGTCAGGCCCGCTTGCGCGTACCGCCGAAGCGCAGCTTCGGCACGAGCATGCCGACCTCCTGCTGGTACTTGCGATAGCGGTCGCCGAAATGGGCGATAAGGTCGCGCTCCTCGAAGAAGATGCCGACGAGCATGTATCCCGTCGTGGCGATGGCAAACAGCAGATGCCCCACGCTCATCACTGGCGTCGCCCAGAACGCAACGATGAAGCCGAGATAGATCGGATGCCGCACGTGCTTGTAGAGCAGCGGGGTCGTGAACTCCGGTGGCTTGGGCTCCTTGCCGGTGAAGTGGGCCCAGGTCTGCGTCAGGCCGAACAGCTCGAAATGGTTGATCAGGAAGGTGGCGACCAAAACCGTCACCCAACCTGCCGTGAACAACGCCCACAGCGTTGTTGACCAAAGCGGATCGGTGACGGTCCACACCGCCTCCGGCAGCGGCCGCCATTGCCAGAACAGCAGCGCCAGGATCGCGCTCGCGAACAGGACGAACGTGCTGCGCTCGATCGGCTTCGGCACGAACCGCGTCCAAGCGCGCTTGAACGCAGGCCGCGCCATCACGGTGTGCTGGACTGCGAAAAGCCCGAGGAGCGCGATATTGATGAGCAAGCTTTCGGCAAGAGGCGCTGCAGGGCCGCTATCGATGGACTTCGGCACGATGAGGTTGCCGACAAATCCGATGGCGTAGAGGAACGTGACGAAGAAGAAGGCGTAGCAAAACACGCCATAGACCAGGGTGGGGAAGCGCACCATGTCTCTCACTCCTTCTTGCCGCGGCGGGCTACGATGGCCGGCGCGGTCTTGGCCTCCATTGGTTTGGGCGAACGCCGCCCGCCTCGATGCTTGTCGCCTTTAACCTCAAACCGAGGAGGAACAAAGCTTTATGGCGGGCCGAGGAGGCGTTTTTCTTTCGAGACAGCTTCGCACCCGCCTGCCTGGTTCACTTTCAAGCGAGGCCGATAGTCGCCAAGCGGAACATGTTTCCCTCTGCCTTATTGACGGCTAAGACTGGCGTCACCAGTTCATTACAGCCACGTCAGAATTGGGGTTAGCGCCCGATGGCCACGATCGCCTTAGTCGACGACGACGAGAACATCCTCGCCTCCCTCAAGGTCTTCTTCGAAGGCGAAGGCCACACCGTGCGCACCTACACTGACGGCGCCACGGCACTCACCGCCCTGACGGAGGCGCCGCCGGACCTGGCCATCCTGGACATCAAGATGCCGCGCATGGATGGCGTCGAGGTGCTGCGTCGCATCCGGCAGTCGTCCAATCTCCCAGTGATTTTCCTCACCTCCAAGGACGATGAAATGGACGAGGTGGTGGGTTTCAACGTCGGCGCGGACGACTACATCAGAAAGCCATTTTCGCAGCGGCTCTTGAGCGAGCGGGTGAAGGCGCTGCTGCGGCGCGCGCGCGCCGGCGCGCCGGGCGCCGAGACGGGAGACAAGAAGCCGATTGTCCGCGGCGAGCTGACGCTCGACCCAAATCGCCACGCCTGCACCTGGAAGGGCGAGCCGGTGCGGCTGACGGTCACGGAGTTTCTCATCCTGCAAGCGCTCGCCCAGCGTCCCGGCTACGTGAAGAGCCGCGACCAACTCATGGACGCGGCCTATGACGATCAGGTCTATGTCGACGACAGAACAATCGACAGCCACATCAAGCGGCTCCGCAAGAAGTTCAGGGACATCGACCCGGACTTCGACGCCATCGAAACCCTCTACGGCGTCGGCTACCGGTACAACGAAGCCTGAGCGCCCCCGCGCCGAGGGCCTGCGCGCGGTCGCGCGCTCGCGCATCGCCCGCATCATCTTCATCTGGAATTTTGCGGGCCTCGCCTTCCTGATCGTCGGCGTTCTGTTGCTGGCGGAAACGCGCGCGGGGCTGACCGACGCGCAATTCCGCAACCTGCGCACGCAGGGCGAGCTGATCACGAACCTGCTGATCGAAACCGGCACCGTCGAAGGCGATCCGGTGCCTTATGTGAACGAGCCGGCCGTGCGCGCGGTGCTGAAGCGCATCCTGCCGCCGATCGCAGAAGGGGCGCGGCCAGGCGTTGGGCGTCCGCGCGTCAGGATGTTCGCGCCGAACGGGCGGCTTATCGCCGACAGCGACGTGCTGTACGACCGGCTAGTGGAAACGCCGCTGCCGGACATCGGCGAGCGGCCGAGCATTCAGGAATCGCTGCAACGCGCCGCCGAGCGGGTGGAGTATCTGCGCCTGACGCCCTGGCGGCCGACGGCGACGCTCCAGGAAGAGCAAGCCCGCGCTCTGCAGGGCGAGATCGCCCGCAGCGAGCGCTTGAACGAGCGCGGCGAGCGGGTCGTGTCGGTGACCCTGCCGCTGCGGCGCGTACAGCAGGTCATGGGCACGGTGACCATCGAGAGCGCAGACGTGGAGCGCATCCTCGTCGCCGAGCGCGCCAGCATGATCCCGTTCGTCATCGGCGCCACCATCGCGGTGTTTCTCTCGTCGTTGTTGCTGGCGCTGTTCATCGCACGGCCGATCGAGCGGCTCGCGATCGCCGCAGACCGGTTGCGGCTTACCGGCGCGACGCGCTTGTCGCTGCCGGACGTCTCCAAGCGCAAGGACGAGATCGGCGCGCTGGCGCATTCACTCGAAGCGATGACAGGCGCGCTCGCCGACCGCATCGACGTCAACGAGCGCTTTGCCGCTGATGTGAGCCACGAGATCAAGAACCCGCTCGCCTCGATCAAGTCAGCGGTGGAGTCCGCGCGCGCCGCCAAGGATCACGACCAGCAAAACAGGATGTTGGCGATCGTCGCCCAGGACGTGCAGCGTCTCGACCGCCTCATCACCGATATCGCCCGCGCCAGCCGCATCGAAGCGGAAACCGCGCGTGGCGATTTGGAGCGCGTCGATCTCGGCGCCCTGCTGCACGACCTCGCGAACGCTTACGCGCCTGCGCCCGGCGAGCCTGAGCACGTGCATGTGCAGTTCAAAGGACCCAAGCCCGAGGGCGCAATCGTACTCGGCCAGTCCGGTCCGCTCGGGCAGGTCTTCCGCAATCTGATCGACAACGCCCGTTCATTCAGCTGGGAGGGCGGGCGGGTGACGCTCGCGGTGGACGTGCCGCGAACCAAGGAAGGCCAGATCGTGCGGGCGACGGTAGAGGACGAGGGCCCGGGCATCCCCGAAGAGAACCTCGAGACGGTGTTCGAACGCTTCTACACGCAACGGCCGAAGGGCGCGGCGTTCGGCGGCAATTCGGGCCTGGGATTGTCCATCGCCCGCCAGATCGTGACCGCGCACGAGGGGCGCATTTACGCGCAGAATCGCGCTGAGGGCGGCGCGCGGCTTGTCGTCGAACTACCCCTGGCGGGTTCGCCGCGGTCATGAGTCGTTCGTCGAAAACTGCGGTGCGGGTGCGCGTTTCCCTTTTCTCCGAACCGCCAAGGGGGTATGTGGCGCCACTTTGGAAGGCCTCCCAGGCGGGTGGCGGGAGCATGCAATGATCGGCATCGTGGTGGTGTCCCACGGCCGCTTGGCAGACGAATTTGTCGCCGCGGCCGAGCACGTACTTGGGCCCCAAGAACAGATGCGCGCCATCGCCATCGGTCCCGCTGACAACATGGAGGAGCGGCGCGCCGATATCATCGACGCCGTGCGCGCGGTAGAGCGCGGCGACGGCGTCGTGATCCTCACCGACATGTTCGGCGGCACGCCCTCGAACCTCGCCATCTCCGTGATCAACCAAGTGAAAACCGAAGTGATCGCCGGCGTGAACCTGCCGATGCTGATCAAGCTGGCGGAAGTGCGCGACCGGGTGAGCTTGCCGGAAGCGGCGCTTGCGGCGCAGGATGCCGGCCGGCGCTATATCCGAGTCGCCTCGGTGGAGCTCGCCGGCGGCGCCTGAGGCGGGGCAGGGCATGACGGTCAGAAGGACGATCAAGGTCGTCAACCAGCGCGGTCTGCACGCGCGCGCCTCGCGCAAGCTGGCGGAGCTGGCGCTCTCCTACGACACCACGCGCATTTTCGTGAAGCGCGAAGAAGAAGAAGCCGACGCGCGTTCGCTGATGGATCTGATGATGCTGGGCGCCGGCATCGGCCAGGATGTCGAAATCGAAACGCGCGGTCCGCAAGCGGAAGAGGCGATGGCCGCCGTCGAGGCGCTGTTCGCCGCGAAGTTTCACGAGAATGAGTGACTTGTGAACTATGCCAAGCATGACATCGACATGGCTGCGCCCGCTGGCGGTCGCGCTCGCATTTCTCTGCTGCGCGGCCTTCGTCCCATCCCAGCGCATCACGTATATGCTGACGCCGGTGATGCAGGACGGCGCGCTGCGGGCGGTGCAGATTGACCTCACGTTCCGCGGTCAAGGCGATGGCGAGACCAATCTGAACCTGCCGAGCGAATGGGGGGGCGAGGAAGAATTGTGGCGGGGCATAGCGGCGCTGACGATCGTCTCCGGTGCGGAAATGCGCGGCGGCCAGAGCGTGAGCGAACGGGTGCTCACGCATGCGCCGAACGCGCGCATCCACGTGCGCTATCGCGTGATCCAGGATTGGGAAGGCGTGCCGCCCGCGGGCCGCAATACGTACCGGCCCGTGATCCAGCCCACTTATTTCCATCTCATCGGTGAGGCGGCGCTCGCAACGCCGGATCTCCACAACGCCACGCCCGTTCGCCTCCGTACGCGCGGATTGCCGCGCGGCTGGTCGTTCGCTTCGGATCTGGAGCATCCCGGTCTCACGCTCGGCCACGTCTGGGCAAGCGTCACGGTCGGCGGCGATTATCGCATCCGCAGAGCGGCGGACGGCGCCACGCGCGTAGCCATACGCGGCGAATGGAGCTTCAGCGACGAAGCCTTCACGGCGCAAGTCGCCGAGATCATCGGCGGCCATCGCCGCTTCTGGGGCGACCGTTCTTCGCCCTATCTCGTCACGGTCACGCAGGCCGTCTCGCCCGATCCCGGCCACATCAGCATCGGCGGCACGGGCCTCGACGATGCGTTCGCCTTCTTCGCCACGCCGAATGTGGACGATGCGCCCATCACGCGCACGCTCGCGCACGAGAGCTTCCACACCTGGATCCCGGGCCGCGTGGGCGGCATGCCGCGCGAAGACGAAGCGGCGCACTACTGGTTCTCCGAGGGGTTCACGGACTTCTACACCGGCCGCATGCTCGTGCGCGAAGGGCTGTGGACGCCGCAGCAATTCGCCGAGGACCTGAACGAGATGCTGGCGGCCTACGCGCAATCGCCCGTTCGCGAAGCGGCGAACACGCGCGTGGTCGCGGATTTCTGGCGCGACCGCGACGTGCAGCAGCTGCCCTACCAGCGCGGCCGCTTGCTCGCGATCATTTGGGATGCGCGCTTACGGGCTCAGGGACGCGTGCTCGACGAGGCGATGTTGGAAATGCGCGCACGCGCGCTCGCTGGCGATCCGTTGAAAGCTGCGGAGATGCTGCCCGTCGTGCTGGAGTCCATGGGTCTCGACGTACGCGGGGACATCGCCGGCTATGCGGAAGGCGGCGCGCGCGTGTTGCTGCCCGAAGATGTATTCGCGCCGTGCGGGCGGATCGTGACGCGCGAGGCGGCGGTGTTCGACCGCGGCTTCGATGTTGCGGCGCTGCAGACCAACAATGGCGTGATCAGCGGCGTCGATCCCCAATCGCCCGCCTACGCAGCCGGGTTGCGCGACGGCATGGTGTTCGTGCGCCGTGAGGCGGGACGTATCGGCGATTCCGAGCAGCAGCTCACCTACGTCGTCCGCGACGGCGATCAGGAGCGAGCGATCACGTATTATCCGCGCGGCCGCAGCACGTTCACACTGCAGAGCTTCGAGATCGACGAACCGCTCGAAGGCGAGCGCTATGCGCAGTGCCGGCGCGCGCTGGGCGGACTCTGATCCATGCCGTCAGGGGCGGGAGTGCTAGTTCCGCATCGGCCTCAACCCGAGATCGGTCAGCAGCTGCATGTCTGAATCGAGCTTTGGGTTCGCCGCCGTCAGCAGGCGTTCGCCGATAAAAATCGAGTTGGCGCCGGCGAGGAAGCAAAGCGCCTGCAGCTCCCGGCTCATTGCATCGCGCCCGGCGGACAAGCGCACCACGCTCTTGGGGCATACGATGCGCGCCACCGCGATCGTGCGCACGAACTCGAGACCGTCGATTGGCGGGCTCTCGCCGAGCGGCGTGCCCTCGATCGGCACGAGCGCGTTGATCGGCAGAGAGTCCGGATGCTCCGGCAGAGTCGCCAGCGCGTGCAGCAGTCCAATGCGATCATCGCGGCTTTCGCCCATGCCGACGATGCCTCCGCAGCAGGTGTGAATGCCCGCAGCGCGCACGTGGGCGAGCGTGTCGAGCCGCTCCTGGTAGGTGCGCGTGGTGACGACGCTCGGATAGTATTCGGGCGAGGTGTCGAGGTTGTGGTTATAGTAATCGAGCCCGGCCTCCTTCAGTGCGGCCGCTTGCTCTGTCGTCAGCATGCCGAGCGTGGCGCACGTTTCCAGGCCTTCCGCCTTCACCGCCTGGATCATCGCCGCGAGCTGCGGCAGATCGCGGTCCTTCACCTCGCGCCAGGCCGCGCCCATGCAGAACCGCTGCGCCCCGCCGGACTTCGCTCGCCGCGCCGCCGCGGCGACGTCTTCGACGGCCATCAGTTTGGACGCCGGCACGCCGGTGTCGAAATGCGCGGACTGGCTGCAATAGCCGCAATTCTCCGCGCACCCGCCCGTCTTCACCGACAAGAGCTGCGACAGCTGGACCTTGTCGGCGGAAAAGTGCGCGCGGTGAATCTGCGCGGCGCGGAAGACAAGTTCGGGAAATGGCAGATCGAAGAGCACCGCAATTTCGGCGCGGGTCCAATCGGTGCGCGGGGAAGTCTGATCGTAAGCCATGGCCCGCCGTTATGCGCGATCGTCCAGAGCGTTTCTAGATGGCGCGAAACCGGAGCGGGCGCCGCTCGTTCTCAGATCATGGCGAGGCCCGTCACCGTCACCATCCCGCACAAGCTCGGCAAAGCCGAAGCGCGCGCCCGCATCGAATCCGGGTTCGGTCAGCTGCAGAACCAGATGGCGGCTCTCTCCGTCAGCCGCTTCCAGCAGGCCTGGTCCGGCGACCGCTTGAACTTCAGCGCTCAGGCGCTCGGGCAGACCTTCACCGGACGCATCGACGTGGAAGAGCAGGACGTGCGCATCGAGGTCGAGCTGCCCGGCCTCTTGGGCGCCTTCGCCGACAAGATCGCCGGCAGGCTCAGGCAGCAGGGGACTTTGCTGCTGGATAAGAAATAGCGCGCGCGTTGGTTTGATCGTCTTGCCTTCTCGTCGCCAAGGCGTTTGAACAGTGTCGACACGGGAGGGACACATGCTCAGACGCGCCGCGTTCTCGCTTTCACTGATCGCGCTCGCCGCGTGCGGACAGCCGCAGCCGGCGGCGCCCGCCGTGCAGCTCTACGCGATGGATTGCGGCACTGCGGAGTTCCGCGACATCGGCGTGTTTGCCGACGACGGCTCGATGACCGGACAATCGCGCACGCTGGTCAATCCATGTTATCTGATCCGCCATCCGAGCGGCGATCTGATCTGGGATACCGGCTTTTCGGACGCTGTCGCCGACATGCCGAACGGCCTCGACCTTCCGCAGATGGGCGCGCGCGTGGTGATGAGGACGAAGCTGGCCGATCAGATGGCGCAGCTCGGTCTCACGCCGGCCGACATCGAATTCGTCTCGTTCTCTCACCAGCATGGCGATCATACCGGCAACGGCAATCTGTTCGCCGGCTCCACTTGGATCGTCGATGCGGACGAGCGCGCATATATGTTCAGCGACGAGGGGCGCGCCAGTCAGGCGTTCGCAGGCTATGCGCAGCTAGAGAATGCACAGACGCGGCTGATCGAGGGCAACCTCGATCACGACGTGTTCGGCGACGGCAGCGTCGTGATCGTGCAAACGCCCGGCCATACGCCGGGTCACACCGTCCTCTTGGTGCGCCTCCCGAATGCCGGCCCCGTGCTGCTGACCGGCGACATGTACCATCTCGCAGAAACCCGCGAGCGCCGTCTGGTGCCGACCTTCAATGCCGATCGCGCCCAGACGCTCGCCTCGATGGACAAGATCGACCGGCTTGTCGAGGAAACAGGCGCGCGCGTCATCCGCCAACACGTGCCCGAAGACTTTGAGTCGCTGCCGCGGTTCCCCGAAGCGTTGAACTGACCGGGCCGATTGCCCTAGGCGCGCGAACATCTCGCGGGCGCAACATAGCGCCCGCACGCCTCGCGCGCGCAAACTCTGGTAAAGGCGTGCCTTCTGGCGATGGTGGGCGCATCTTTAGCGCACCTCGCGAGGGAGGATGCTTATGTATTTCGACTCTGAGGCGGTTCAGCGGTGGCTCGTCGAGTGGGGCCAGCCGATCCTGATCGCGATCGTCATCCTGATCATCGCTCACTTTGCCGCCAAGGCGGTTAAATGGGCGATCGCAAAGGGGGTTGATCGCATTCCGTTCTTGTCGCGTCGCGACAGCGCGGGCGTCGGCGGGGCCAAGCCGAGCGCGGATATCGGAGAGCGCATCGGCGAGGTGGGCTATTGGCTCGTCTGGCTGCTGGGCCTCATTGCGGCGCTGTCGCAATTCGGAGACCGGACGCAGCCCGTCGTCGCGCCGCTGAACAGCATGGTGGCCGGCTTCCTCGTCTACCTCCCCAACGTCGTCGGGGCGCTGCTCATCTTCGTCATCGGCTTTGCGCTCGCAACGATCGCGAGGCGCATGGTGGAAGCGCTGGTCGAGGCGGTCGAACTCGACCGCAGGCTTGTCGACGTCGGTCTGACGCACACGCCCCGCGGAGCGGGGCTTGCCCGACTGCTCGGCATTCTCACCTTCACGCTCATCATCATCCCGGTGGCGATCGCCGCGCTCGATGCGCTCAACATCGACGCCATTTCCAATCCGGCGACGGCAATGCTCCAGGAGATCCTCGGCGCCATTCCGCGCGTGATCGGCGCCGCGCTGATCATCTTCATCGCCTATGTCGTCGGTCGCTGGATCATGACGCTGACGGAAGAGGGGCTGAAATCGATCGGCTTCGACGACATTATCGCCTCGATCGCCAACGCCGAGCCGATCCGCGTCGGCCGGGAGAAGATGGACCTCACGCCTGGCGTCGACACCATCGACTTCAGCAAGTTCCCGCCGTCGCGCATGATCGGCCTTGCCGTGCTGATCGGCATCGTCCTGTTCGCCAGCGTACAGGCCGCGGCGCTGCTGGAGTTCGGCGCCATAGCGGCGATGCTGGCTCAGGTCGTGGAGCTCGCGAGCCGCGTGCTCTTCGGCGCCGTGATCATCGCGCTCGGCACCTTGCTCGCGCACATCCTGGCGGCGGCGACAACCCGCCCCGACAAGCCCTCGAGCGAGATCATGTCGGTGTTCGTGCGCTGGGGCGTGATCGCGCTGTCGGCCGCGGTTGGCCTCCGCTTCATGGGGCTGGCCAACGACATCATCGTGCTGGCGTTCGGCCTGATCCTCGGCGCGGTGGCGGTTGCCGTCGCGATAGCCTTTGGGATCGGCGGCCGCGACGCCGCCAAGCGGCTGCTCGATCGCTGGATGGCGCCATAGCGATTGATTCAGCACAGAAAATTGAGGGCCGCCCGCAGGCAGCGGGCGGCCTTTCATTTTGTCGCAAACTGACGGCCAGTGCCAATTTGGCCACAGAGCGAATCCTTCGGTTGTGTAGCCTGCGTTACCGCTTGTCCGTAAAGGGAATGGGCGTACCCAATCGAATCGGCGCCCGGCGCTTCGGCCGGCGATCCTTCGGGAGGGGGAGTCATGAGAAAGCTGTTGTTGGCGGCGGCCAGTCTCGCGGCAGTTGGCGCGACCGCCAATGCGCAGGCCCTCGAATTCAATGTCGGCGCGTTTGGCGGCTTCGCGCGCGGCGAGACGGAGTGGGACTATGTGCCTCCTCCGGACCCGATTCCAACCTTTGACACCGACGGCGGAATGTTGGGCGTCAACGCGGGTGTGGGCGCGACCTTCTCCGGATTCTACATCGGCGCCGAGGCGGACTACGCTTGGGCCTCGATCAACGGGCAGGAGCGCTGCCCGAATCCATCCTGGGCTTGCGAGGCTGAAGTCGAGTCGCTCGCTACGCTGCGTGCCGTGTTCGGCCGGCAGGTCGGCCCTTGGTTGTTCTACGGCACGGGCGGCGTCGCGCAGGGCGACGTGCACATCCAAACCCAACTGAGCAACTCGACCGCCTTCGGCAGCGGTCCGGAATTCGGCGAAACCCAGTCGCGCGACGGTTGGGCCGCGGGGATTGGCGTCCGGCGCGATGTGGGACCGCATTTGTCCTGGCGCGCAGAGTATCTCCACGTCGAGCTGGACGAGGGCACGAGCACCGTCGACTTCGGGCTGCAAGTGCAGACACAGACCACCCTCGATGCGGTCCGCCTCGGCGTCGACTGGAACTTCTAGGACTGCACGGAAGTGCTGAGCGCAAGCTTTGGCGCCGTCGGCCCTCGGGTCGGCGGCGTGCGCCCTTGTAGCGTCCCTCAGACCTTGACGGCGCCGCCTACGGATTCGAACGGCCAATGGGCGTCGCTCGTCAGCATGTCGACGCCCATTGCGCGCGCTTGCTCGAGGAAGGTCGCTTCCAGGAATCCATGCACGATGAAGCGCATGCCCTGATTATGCAGGGATCTGGCCCAGAAGCCGATATGGCGACGTAGCCACTCGGAGCGTTCGCCGCGCTGAACGCCTGCGAAAACCGGCAAATGAAACCCCGCCGCCCAGGCGCCTGCGCCGGCAAGACTGCCGATCGCACGATCGGTGTAGTGCAGCATCACCGAGACGCGCGAGACGTGAGCGCGCAGGGCCGTGCACCACTCGGCCATGGACATGAGCGGCGTGCCACGCTCCACCTCATCGACTGAAACGAAGAGGGTCCGGCGCACCTCGGCATCTACGCCGCGAAGCCAGGTGAGGTAGGTCTCCCGATACTTGCGCGTTTGCATCGTTGTCGCATGCACGCTCAAGCCAACGGCGATCGGATGGCCGGCGTCGCGAGCGCGGCTGGCATAGGCAAGTGCGGCGTCGAGGATGGCGATGTCGAGTTCGAGAAAGTCGTATTTCCCGCCGTGGTGGCGCCCATCGAGTATGAAGTCGGGATTGTACGCAATGCGCCGAACGCGCGCGCTGCGCGCAACGGGCGTAGCCCAGGCGGCGCCCACCTTGTGCTCATGCGTCATGAGCACGGGCGCGATGGCGATCTCCTCCTCGAGCGGCCTGGCCACGAGCGGGCTGTGCTCGTGCACGCTGGAACTGATCAGATCGGTCAGGCCTTGCGCCGAGAGAGCGCGGTTCTGAACTTCCGGACGAAGCGCTGCGAGCGCCTCCTCGCCCAAGTAGAATCTGAGCAGGGCGTCGCGCATCGCCTGGCATTTCCGCTGCGTATCGCCGGCGCGAACGTCCGCCAGCATCACGAGAAAGCCGTCCCCCGCCGGCACGATGACGTCATCGGGTCCGATGTGCTGGGACAAGATGTTCATGGACCCGGACCGGACCCGTTCGCGCATGCGCGGCCAACGCGGCCCGGCGGCCTCGCGGATTTCGTCGAGGCCAATCACCTTCACTTGGGCGGCCTCGATCGAGCCGCCCTCGCGTGACATTGCGCGAAGGCGCTGGGTTACCTGGTCCAGTTGTGGCGCTGACAGCACGTCAAGCCCCGCTCATTCTCCGGTATGTTCATTGAGGCGCTGCACATGCTGCCAAGTGCTGAATTTAACTGCGTTCTTGGCGGCCTAGGCCGCCAAGCCTAGGCAGTGTGGGCGCCTGGCGCCGCATTGCGGGGGTTTGCGCTCCCGTGCTTGGGTTGCTAATTGGCTCCCGCCCGCCAAGGAGCGTTGCGACGGCCCCAAGAAACGTCTTCTGGGCCGCCAGGCTTGTCGGGCTTCCAGAGTTTGGAAACGACGCTCGCGAGTTCTCACGAAGGAGGGCGCGCGATGGGCGCACAAGATTATGTGGTTAAGGACCTCTCACTCGCCGAGTGGGGCCGCAAGGAAATCGAGATCGCCGAAACCGAGATGCCCGGCCTCATGGCCGTGCGCAAAGAGTACGGCCCGAGCAAGCCGCTCAAAGGCGCGCGCATCGCCGGCTCGCTGCACATGACGATCCAGACGGCGGTGCTGATCGAAACGCTGCAAGCCCTTGGCGCTGAAGTGCGCTGGGCCTCGTGCAACATCTTCTCCACGCAGGACCATGCCGCCGCCGCGATCGCCGCCAAGGGGACCCCGGTGTTCGCCGTGAAGGGCGAGACGCTGGAGGAATACTGGGATTACGCCCACCGCATCTTCGAATGGCCCGATGGCCGGTACGCCAACATGATCCTGGACGACGGCGGCGATGCGACGCTGCTCTGCGTGCTCGGCCCGAAGGCGGAAGCCGATCCGGACTTCATCGCGCATCACTCCAACGATGAGGAGGAGGCGCTGCATAATACGATCCGACGCTACCTCAAGGAGAAGCCCGGCTTCTACAAGCGCATCAAAGACTCTGTGCGCGGCGTCTCCGAAGAGACGACGACCGGCGTGCACCGCCTCTACCAGATGGCCGCCAAGGGCGAGCTGCCGTTCCCGGCGATCAACGTCAACGACAGCGTCACCAAGTCGAAGTTCGACAACCTCTACGGCTGCCGTGAATCGCTCGTCGACGCGATCCGACGCGGCACGGACGTCATGCTCGCCGGCAAGGTGGCGGTGGTGTGCGGCTATGGCGACGTCGGCAAAGGCTCGGCGGCCTCGCTGCGCAATGGCGGCGCGCGCGTGCAGGTTACGGAAGTCGATCCGATCTGCGCGCTACAGGCGGCGATGGAGGGCTACCAAGTCGTCACCATGGAGGACGCCGCCCCGCACGCGGACATCTTCGTCACCGCCACCGGCAACAAAGACGTGATTACGGTCGATCATATGCGGGCGATGAAGAACAACGCCATCGTATGCAATATCGGCCATTTCGACGCCGAGATTCAGGTTTCGGCGCTGAAGAACTTCAAGTGGGACAAGATCAAGGATCAGGTCCATCACGTCGAATTTCCGGACGGCAAGAAGATCATCCTCTTGTCCGAAGGGCGCCTGGTGAATCTCGGCAACGCCACCGGCCATCCGAGCTTCGTCATGTCCGCCAGCTTCACCAACCAGACGCTGGCGCAGATCGAGCTTTGGACCAACAACGACAAATACGAGAAGCAGGTCTACACGCTGCCCAAGCACCTCGACGAAAAAGTTGCGATGCTGCACCTCGACAAGCTCGGCGTGAAGCTGACGAAAATGTCGAAGGCGCAGGCCGATTATATCGGCGTGCCGCAGCACGGCCCGTTCAAGCCGGATCATTATCGGTACTAAAGCGGCGTGTGAAAACCGGCGCAGCGCCTCCCTCCCCGCGAGGGGAGGGACAGCGCCTGCGGGTCCGATTAGGCGCGCCGCGGTTTAGCGCTGTTGCAGCGCCGTCAGCGTGGGCACAAGCGCGCCATCGATGCGTCCGGTAAGCGTAGCGAGGTCTTGCCCCGCTGCGAGGCCGCTGCGGGCGAAGCTGGTCCAGTAGAAGTCCAGCTCCAAGGCGCTGCCGTGCGCGCGAATGCGCGGCCGGTCGAACAACAGCGGCGCCCGGTGCGCCTCGCTGTCGAGACTGACGAGGCCCGTGATCGGCGCGCCCAGCGCGGCGTCGACGATGATTGCGCAATCGCCGCGCCCGAGCACAACCAGCGACGCAGCCGCTTCGGCGGCGAGCCAGATCAGGTTCTCGTAGTCCTCCGGATGCGTTTCGGGATCGTCGCAGGGCCCGAACCGGCCCGCGAGCGCCAGTCGGTCCCAAGCCAGTGCGCCATCTGGCCTGACCGCGGCGAGCGACAGATCCGACAGCGCCAGGATCAGCACGCCGTCATTGGCCCAGACCACGCCGCGCAGTTCGCCCGCGTCGATGGCGAACGGCGTGCGCGTCAGGTTCGCGCCGTCGAGGCCGGACGTATAGAGGCCGTCCGACGTGATCAGCGCCAGGCGGCGCCCATCCGGGCTGAACGCCGCGTCGCGGATGCGGCCGAGCGCGCTCAGCGCCTCCGGCGCGCGCCACTCGGAGAATCGGCCGTCGCTGGCGATGAACAGGTTCGCCGTCACCTCCACCGGCTCCGGATAAGGCGCTTCCGGATCGGTTTGCCACGCCCGCTGAAGCGCGGCCCATTCGGCGGTGTAGTCCAGCATGCGCACGGCGAATCCGAATGCGACGGCGGCGCGCCCGTCAGGAGCTATTCTGACGCCGCTCAATTCGCCGGCGATCAGCGGATACGAAAATGTCCGACACCCGCCGTCCTGTCCCGCCACGGCGCAGAAGGCCCAGCTCTCGCCGGCCATTCCGTAATCCTCCGCGCCCATCGCGAACACGCCATCGCCTTGCGAGAATCCGTGCGCGGCATGCCAGTCGCCGCCGTACTCCAGCGCGCGCGAAAACAGCAAGCCGAGCGCGTCGCCATCGAGACCTGTGCGGGCTGCGAAGTTCTGTTCGATCCACTCTGCCGTCAGCCGAGCCGCCGGTGTGGCGCGCCAGAGCGCCGCTTCCTCGCGGGCGGCGGGGAAATTCAGCGTCGACACCGTTCGTATCGCCGTCGAGGTCTCGTCGAAGGAGCAGGGCGGGGCGCGCCCGAACGGCCTGTCGCGATCGCCGCGTTCGAACGCAACCGCGCCGTCGGCGCCGATGCGCCAGCGCGAATAGCTCGTTCCGCCCATCGTGGCGCCGGCTTGGGTGATGCCGAAGATGTCGAAGCCGCCGCGCTCGTTCGCTTCGACAGCGCACGGCCAGAAGCTGGCCCCGGCGGTCTCGCGCGCGACGACGGCGCCGGCGCGCGCGTCGAACACGATGAGGGCGTCCTCCTGGTTCATAAGCGCGATGAAATGCTGGTGACTCGTCCAGACCGCCGGTGCGAACTCGCCAAGATCGAACAGCCGCTCGGCGCCGCGCACGTAAGCGCGTCCGTTCCATTTGAAGGGCGTCAACGCGGGCAGTTGTCCCGTCACCTCGCCCAGCGGCGTCAGCCCAGCAGCGATCGCACGCACGCGGTCGAGCGTGATGACCCGCGGCTGGTCGGCGATGCCGCTCAGCAGATCGACGCCCTGGCCGACATCGCCGGCGCGCAATTGTTGCGCGGCCAGGCGTTCGGTCACGCGCGCGGCCTGCAAGCGCGCCTCTGCGGCATTTCTCTCCGCCAGCACGGCAAAACCCGCCGCCGCAACGCCAAGGCCGGCGAACAGGATGGCGAGGGCGGCGACCGCCCGCATACGCCAGCGCTGCGCGACCCGTTCACGCTGGATCAGATCGTCCAGCCCGACGCCAAGCAGGCCGGCGATGAGCTTGAGCTTGGCGCCTTCGTGTTCGTCCTTGCCGGGCCGGAAATCGGCCGCGATCGGTTCGACTGGCTCGGGCGCTTCCGAAATGGCGCCGTCGCTGCCAAGCTGGTGCAATAGAGCGGGCGGAAAACACTCGTCCGTTTCACGCAGCACTCGTTTCCCGATGGTCTTGCCGGTCGCGTGCGGTTCGCCGCCCGCAATCGCGGCCATGATGCGCGTGCTGCGGCCAAGCGATTTGAAATAGCGAATCTCTTCGTGCACATAGCGGCTCTGCGCCGACCTGGGCGAGCAGAGCACAATCAGCGCATCGCTGCGCTCCAGCGCCTTGCGAATCTCGCCGCCGAGATCGTGGTCGGCGCCGAGTTCGGCGCGGTCGCGAAAGATCTTTCCGATCCGCTTGCCGATGCGGCCGTATTCCGTGGGCCGACCCACCAGAGGCCCCGGAACGCGATAGGCTTCCAGTTTGCGATGCAGCCAGGAGGCCAGCTTCTCATCGGCATGGCTGTAGCTGATGAAGGCGGCGTAGCGGCGCTCTGCGGCCATCGGCGTTCCCCCCGAAGAACCCCTAATCCTCACGGCCCGCGGAGGCAAACACTACGGCCGGCGCCGCCGGTGCTGCGGCGCGTCTACCCGGCGGGCTGTTCTTGAACACTTTGAATGTAGGCAATCAACGCGTCGATCTGCGGCGGCTCCAGGCGGAATTCGGGCATGTCGGGATGGCCGACGAGGATGCCTTCGGCGAACGCCTCCTCCAGCGCGGTCACCGGATAATCGCGCGAGAGCGTGCGGAAAGGCGGGGCCTCGGCATGGTCGCTCTCACCGGCGGCGGCGATGGCATGACAAGCCGAGCAGTGGATTTCCGCCAGCCGCCGGCCCTCGGCGGCATCGGCCTGGGTAAGCGGGGGCGCGGGCGGCGGCGTTTCCGCACAGGCGGCGATGGCAATGGCCGCAATGGTTGCAAGGGGCGCATATCTCATCTGTGGGGCTCCGAGGAGCAATCTAGAGCGCTTGCGATGCGTCGCCATGCCCTGCCGCATTGCACGCGGCCGGTCGCAGGGGCATGAAGCGGCGCGAGGTCCGCGCTTCATGCTGGTTTCGGCGACACGAACCGTTTCCGCACTTACGCTACGGGCGATCTTCTACGCGGCGCTTTTCGTCGTTGTAGTTATCGTGCACTTGTCGCTCACCGGCATTCTACGCGCGCAAGGCTGGAACAGCGGCGCTTCGCTGTTCGCATCGGGCGCGCTCGTGCTCGGACTCGTGCTGCTGCTCGTGAACTTCGCTGACTGGCTGCGCGAAAGAGCCGCCGCGCGGCTGGAAGTTTTGCGCATGCGGCAGGGCCTTCCGGGCGGGCCATGCTGCGTCGTGTGGAAGACGAGCGAGGCGAATGAACACGACGACGCAATGCCCTGGCGGCTGATCGGTCGGATGCGCGCGCGCTATCCGAAACTCGCGCGACGACTTGGCGTCGAAGGCGTCGCCGTGGTGGAGTTCGAGATCGGCGCCGGCGGCGTCGTGAAGAACGCGCACTGCATCTACGCCTGGCCCTCGGATGTCTTCTTCGGAGCCGCGCGCGAGGCGCTATTGCGCGCGCGCTTCGAGCCGAAGCCTGATGTTCACGTCCGGTTCGGCGCCAGCTATCGCATGCCCTTTGTATTCCGCATCGCGGGCGCCGCCCGATTGGCGCACGGAGGCCGCCGCGCCGGGCCGCCACGACCGATCTTTGCCGTGGCGCAGAAGGCATTTCAGCGACTGCGCGGGTTGACGGCGGCGCTCGGACGGCGCTGAATGGCGCGGCGAGGGCGCATTGCTGTGGGGACCGCGATGCAGGCTTGGCTGCGGTGGGCAATCCTTGTTGGCGTCTTGGCGGTTCTCTCGCCCTTGAGCCCTCCTGCGCGCGCGGAACTCGGCAATTGCGCGAACTCCGAATACATAGCGCGCTTCGACGCGCGCCTGATCGAAAGCGGATTTGACTGCGTTGAACGGCTGCGCGTCTCCGCGGGCGTGGGAAGTCGCGAAATCCGCATCATCCACGATCGCAGGGCGAGCTTGATCTTGGACGAGGCGGGGTTCGCCGAGTTCGATCGCGCCGTGCGCGCGGCGCCCGCCGCCCTCGCGCGTCTCGGCGGCATCCAGCTCGAGGACATCACTATCCTCCTCGCCGACAGCTTTCCGCCGGACGATCCGCGCGCCCGCACATTCGGCGAAATCGCCGCTTGGACGGACTATCAGAATGACGGCGAGTGCCGCATCGTTCTATATCTGCTCAGCCCCGGCGCCAGCCGCCGCCTAGCGGCGTGGGTCACGACGCACGAGATTTTCCATTGCGTGCAGGTCGCCAATCTGAGCCCGGCGCAAATGAGCAGCGGCGGCGGCGGTACCGGCTCGGGCGGCGATTGGTGGATGGAGGGATCGGCATCCTGGTTCGCCGCGCTCGCGCTGCCCGACGATCACGAATGGTATCAGGCCGATATTCGCGAGTTCGACGCGCGCTCGCCGACGACGCCGATCAACCGCCTCGGCTATGACGCCCTGCCGTTCTTCCTCTGGCTTGGCGCTGAGCGGTCGCCGCCGGGCGTGATGCGTTTTCTGGCGGGCATGGCGGACAGCAACGCAGAAACCGCGCAGCGCCGGGCGATGGCGGCGGCTCTGTCGCAAGAAGAGTGGCTTCGCTTCGCGCAGGCTTATTTGGATAATGAGATCCGGCACCCGCACGGACGCGCGCTCGTGTTCTCTCCGCAGCAGGGCGAGATCTGGGAATGGAGCGCCACGCAGACGCGCACAGCGCCGCTGGAGCCGTTCGTCCTGCATCGCGGCGTTGTCGCCTTCCAATGCGGCCGCTGGGCGACCTCCGTGCGGCCCAATCAGATGCATTCGGCACGGCCCGAGGACGGCGGCGGGTGGAGCGCTCTGCCGAGTTCGATCGACACGACCTCCGGCAGCGGCGGCAATTATCGTTTCGCCGCGATCAACGCCGGCGCATCGCGTGCGACGCTCTCCGTGCAGGGCACAATGGAAGCAGGTTGCGGTGACTGCGCGGGCGAGCGCGAACTGGACGCCTGTCTGGTCGGCAGCTGGCAACTGACGAGCGGCGGCGCGGTCGAATGGATGCGCAGCCAGGGCCTGCCTGCCGCTGCGCACATGAGCATGAGCGATCAGTCGATTACGTTCCGCGCGGACGGCACCTATCTCACTGGCGCCGCGCACGGGACGATGGATGCGCCGATGCGCGACGGCGGCAGGGCGCAAGGTCAAATTCATGCGCAGGCCGGCGGACGCTGGTCCGCGCGGGGCGGTCAACTCAATCTCTGCGCCGACATGCAGCGCCTTTCCGGCTACACGGACTTCATCACGCCGGAAGGGCGGCGGGTTCGCGTCCCTGTGCCGGCGGCCGGACCGAATGTTTCGCAGCACAGCTACAGTTGCAGCGCCGGTTCGCTGAACACGATCACGCCGCTGCCCGACGGCGCCGGATCGATTCCTACCGGGTACACGCGCATGGGAGAGTAACGCACTCGCAATGCGTTGATCTTCTTTAACTTAACCGGCCGTAAATCCTTTTAAGCGCTTGTTAACGACTCTGGGCGCCCGCGCGGTTTGCTTCGGCGTCCGGCTGCGGGAGGATGGCCTTCGGGGCGCGGCGATTCGTTTCGCCGACGGATGGAATTGGGGTCGGCATTGGACGGCGGATACGCAAGCCTGCTTGTGGCGGCCGGCTCGGCTGCGATCGCGGTGGCGGCCGTGCTGTGGGCGCTGCGCGTCACCGACGGCGCGCGCGGCGGCGTCGACGCTTGGAAGCGACGCGCGCGCGATCTCGAAGACAAGGTCGCCTGGGCGGATGCGATCTTTGGCGCCCATCCTGGCGTGGTGCTGATCTGGGAGGACGCGGACGCTGGCGAAAGCGAATGGGGCGCGCCGCGCATCTACGGCTCGCCGCTCGCGCTCGCGAGCCTCTTGCGTTTTTCCGATGCGGCGATCGCCGCCGAACCCGCCGTGCGCATTCTGCAGGGCCTCTCCGTGTTCGACGCCCTCGACGCCACCGGCGGACAGACGCGCCTCGCGCCCGCGCTCGCGCGTCTGCGGCGCGAAGGCGCGCCATTCTCGCTGAAGATATCGACCCCGGACGGCATCTACGTGGAGATCGATGGGCGCACCGCCGGCGCGCGTGCGGTCGTTTGGATCATGGACGCCAGCGTGCGCGGCGTGGAGGAGGGGGGCGCCAAGGGCCGCATCGAGTCCGGGCGCGAGGTGATCGCGCGCGATCCCGCGGCGTTCCTGGAGATGTGGAACGCCGCGCCGTTCATGGCTTGGCGCGTGAACGGCGCGCTCAAGCTCGAATGGGCCAACCCCGAGTATCTCGCCGCACTAGAAGCCAAATCGCTGGACCAGGCGATCGCGCGCAATCTGCAGCTCGACCAAGGCGCCGCCGATCTCGCGCGCAAAGCCATGCAGAGCGGAGAGGCGGTTGAAGAGACGCGCTCGGCCGTCGTCGGCGGCCAGCTACGGACGCTTCGGCTGCGCATCAGCCCGGTCGCCGGCGGCGCCGCAGGCATCGCCGTCGACGTCACTGATAGCGAGAACGCGCACGAGCAGATCGCCAGGCAGCAGCGCGCGCATGACGAAACGCTGAACTATCTGGCCGAAGGCATCGCCGTGTTCGATGCGCAGAAGCGGCTCGTATTCCATAACCGCGCTTTCGAGCAGATGTGGAGGCTCGATCCCGGCTTCCTGCAGGAGCAGCCCGCGCACGCCGCTTGGCTCGATTATCTCAAGGAAAAGCGCAAACTGCCGGCGCACGCGAATTACGCCGAGTGGCGTGCGCGCGAACTCGCGCTCTACCAGGAAGTCGCCGACCTGCCCGAGGACTTCTGGGTGCTTCCGGATGGGCGCATGCTGCGCATCGCGCGCCAGCGCCATCCCAATGGCGGCCTGCTGCTGATCTTCTCCGACATCACCAACGAAGTGGCGTTGAAGAGCCAGTACGATGCGCTGCTGCAGACGCAAAAGGCCGCGCTCGACAAGCTGCACGAGGCGGTTGTCGTGTTCGGTCTCGACGGGCGCCTCAAGCTCTCCAACCACGCCTTTCAGGAGATGTGGAAGCTCGAGGCCGATCAGCTCGAAGACGATATGCCGTTCGAGAAAGTGGTCGAGCTTTGCCAGACGCTATTCCATGACCGGGCGGTGTGGGCGCAGGTGCGCGGGCGCATCACCGATCCGTCGCCGGAAGCGCGCACCGAATACCGCGGCGAAATGCGCCGCAGCGACGAGAGCGTGCTGAAGTTCCTGACGCGTCCGCTGCCGGATGGCGCAACGCTGGTGGCGTTCCAGGACATCACCGCCGACCGCCGCGTTGAGGACGCGCTGCGCGAGCGCGCCGAGGCGTTCGAGCAGGCGGACAAGCTCAAGGGCCAGTTCGTCGAGAACGTGTCCTACCAGCTGCGCAATCCGCTGCAGGCGATCTACGGCAACGCCGAAATGTTGGCGCACAAGGTGTACGGCCCGCTCAACGATCGCCAGATCGAGCAGGTCGGCGCGATCATCGAAGCGTCCGGCAATCTTTCCAAGCTGATCGACAACATCCTCGACGTGGCGATGGTGGAAGCCGGCAACGTCCAGCTCGATCTCGGCCCGGTCGACATCTACGAGACGATCGGCGAAAGCGTGCAGATGGCGGCCTCCAAAGCGCGCGACACCGAGGTGCCCATCCGCATCAAGTGCGATCCCAAGATCGGCGCGATTCAGGCCGATCAGAAGCGCATCACGCAAATCATCGTGCAGCTCTTATCCAACGCGTTGCGCCACACCGAGCGCGGCGACACCATCACCGTCTCGGCCGAGCGGCTCGACGGCGTCGTGCGCCTCACCGTCGCCGACACTGGCAAGGGCATGGCCTACGAACAGCAGGCCCGCGCCTTCGACAGCTTCGAGTCAGGCGATCGCCGCGGCGCGGGTCTCGGTTTGGCGCTCGTGCGCTCGTTCGTCGAGATGCACGGCGGCTGGGTCGCGCTCGCAAGCGAGCCCGGCCGCGGCGTCACGGTGACGTGCCATCTGCCCGCGCAAGCAGCGTCCGGAGCGCAGCAGGCGGCGTAGAAAGCACAGGAACCGCCCTCGCGCAACTTGGTGAACCTTTGTGATCTTCGTGCCTTCGTGGTTTTTGAACCGCCAAGACACGAAGGCCACGAAGGCGCACGAAGGCGATTGCGCCGGCGGTCGGGCCTAGCCTACCGCGCGTAGTCGCGCACGATCGTCTCCAGGAAGTCCCGGCCTTCGTACAGCGATTGCACGCGGAGCTTCTCGTTGAGCCCATGCGCGTTCGTCTCGCCGGGGATCGAGAACATGCCGCTCATGCCGTAGGTCGGAATGCCGGCGGTGTTGAGGAAGCGCCCATCGGTTGCGCCCGGCGTCATCGTCGGCACGATCGGCGCGCCCGGCCAGAGCCGCGCGGCCGCGCGCTCGACAGGCGCCATGATCTCGCGCGTGAGGCGCGGCGCCTGCGATCCTTCGCGCCGGCGCACGACCTCCACGGCGATTTGCGGATCGGCGAGTACGCGCTGCAACTCTGCTTGCACCTGCTCTGCCGTCGTGCCTTGCATCACGCGGCAGGAGAGCGTGGCGACCGCGCGCTGCGGCAGCGCGTTCGGCGCATGGCCCGCGTCGAGCTGTGTCGCCACGCACGTGGTGCGCATCATCGCGTTGTACGTCGCATCGCGCGCGAGCACGGCCTGCGCCTGGGCATCAGCGGGGTTGCGCGCTATCGCGCTCATCGCCGCGCCCATATCGCCGCCGACGATCGTCGCCATGCGCTCGAAGAAGGTGCGCGTCACCGGATTGAGCTCGACCGGGAATTGATGCGCCGCCAAGCGGCCGAGCCCGGCGCTCAGACGATAGATGGCGTTCTCCGGCAAGGGTCGCGAGGAGTGTCCGCCGGAATTGGTGACGGTGAGCGCGAACACCTGATGAATCTTCTCGCCCGCCTGCACATTGAGCGCGATCGGCCGGCCATCCGCCGAAAGCACGCCGCCCGCGCCTTCGTTGATGGCGAAGTCCGCCGCTATCCATTCGCGGTGATGACGCAGCAGATAATCCACGCCATTCACGCGGTTCGACGTCTCCTCTCCGCAGGTCAGCGCCATTTTGATCGTGCGGCGCGGGCGGAAGCCCTCGCGCCGCAGCCGCACCATGAGGTCCACCCACACCGCGGCCATGGCTTTGTCGTCCGCCGCGCCGCGCGCGTAGAAGAAGCCGTCTTCCTCATGCAGCGTGAACGGATCGCGCCCCCAATCCTCGCGCCGCGCATCGACCACGTCGATGTGGGCCAGCAAGAGCATCCCGCGTTGGCGCGACGTTCCGCGCAGCACAGCCACCACGTTGCCGTCTTCGGGCGCGCCCTCCGGGATGATCACGCGCGCGTCCTGCTCCGAGTATCCGGCGGCGCGCAGGTGCGCGAGCATCGCCTCGGCCGCGCGGGTGCAAGACCCGGTCGAAGGCGAGGTGTCGATCTCGACCAGTTCCTCGTAGAGCGCGCGAAACGCTTGCCGCTCTGGCGTCACGGTCTGCGCGGCCGCGCCGCCCGCGCCGCACAGCATCACGATCGCCAAGGAAAGCCCGACTGCCCGCATCACTCGCCTCCTTCGCCAGTGAAGCGGACTTGGCCGAAAACGGCAACTAGGTTGTTGTTCGAGCGCACCTCAACCAAGGCCGCTCAATGGGCGCGGGCTGCTCTGTCACGATCCGGCTAACGGCGATCCATCAACATCATGTTGTACGTCATCGTCGCCGCGCCTGAGAGCGAAGTTTTCGCCTGAGGCGAGTGGCGACGCAGCGCGCAATGGCTGGATGAATGCGGGCTGAATCGACAGCTCCTCGCAAGCTTGTGAACGAGATCAAGGCATAATGACTGCAAAAAAGGGGACGCGCAGCGCAACGTAATCGGCGCTCCTGCGCGTTGACTCGTCGAAGGAAATGGACTGATGACTCGCCGCGGCTATCATCTGTTCTTGTTCGCGGATTACGTGATCGGCGCGTTCTTCGCATTCCTCGTGTTCGCGCTGAGCGCGACCGCTTTTGCTGCCGCTGGCAGCGCGCTGCGCGCCCCGCAAGCCCAAGCGATCGGCAATATCTACGCTGATGCGCTCATGCGGATCGAGGACGGCGCCCGCGCGCTGCGCGCAGATTATTGCGCCCGTGGCAATGTCGTGTCCGGCCGCACCTGCGGCGATCCTGACTTGCTGCTGGGCGGCGCCACGGTCCCTGACGCGCCAGAGATCGGATGAGCGGGCCAAACTTACCACACAGCAACGCAACACAAGCGGTTCAATCTGCGTTACGCGCTGGAGTGAACCGGCGAAATGCGCGCAGTTTTCAAGAGTTTTGACAACTTCATGGCGGTATTCATAGCCGCCCTCGGCGTCGCCTGGAGCACGGCGTTCATGCCGTTGCTCGGCGGACCGCTGCATACCTACGAAACGCGCGCGATCGGCCTCGGTTGGCAAAGCCTTCGCACAGGCGAAGCCGCCACCATCACGGAAGCTTTGGAGATCGCCAGCTCGTTTCCTGCGGAGGCCGTGTTCCCATCCGCGCATGCACAGGAATTGCCGCCGCAGGTTGCCAGTGTCGAAGCGGAACCGGAGTTGGAACTTCTCGGCGGACCGGAAGTCGATCTGCCGCCTCGTATGGCGCGACAGTCGGCGCCCCGCGCCACCGCAAGCGTGAGGCCCGTTTCCAGCGAGCCGATGATCGCAATCGAGCCGCTTGCGACGCCGCTCTGCGACGTCCCGGCAATGAAGCGGGGTCTTTGCGATGCGCGGCAGCTGTCGGGTGAAGCGGGCGTCGCAGGCACGTAATGCAACGGTAATCGCGCTGGTGACATGGGCGTGATTGGCTGAAACGGCGCCGATGCGCCTCTCGTTTTACTAACGGAGGCAAAACATCATGCGCCGACGCCGAAGTGCTCGCCGGAAAATCGTGAGGGACCTGACCCGCACACGGCACATGACGATTGTGTCTGCAGTGGTGCTCGGCACCACGTTCATGCCGCTGCTCGGGATTCCGGAAGTTTACGAATTGCAGGCATTCCGGAATGCCGTGGAAGGCTTTTCGGACGCCCGCGCTCACGCCTTCGCGCCGGGCCGCAACGATGAAGCCGCGCGTGAGCGCAGTGCGCGGGCCGTCGCCGGAGAACGCGCCCCGGATCGCCCCATGGAAGGCGGCGCCGAGCGAGAGTACCGTATCCTCACCGTGGAGCGTCCAGACCATCAGCCCGTCGAAATGTACGAAGCCGCCGAGCTTCCGCCGCTGCCGGCTGAGGATGAGCTGGAATTGACGGCGCCGGTCGAGGCCGAGGCTTTTCCGGATGAGGTGGCGCCAGTTGAGCAGAAACCTGAAGCCGTGGCGCCGGAAGAGGAGCCCGTAGAAGCGGCGGAGCATCCGCCGCTCGAGGATGAAGAGGTCTAAATTAGCTCAAAGCCAGCGCCGAACGCGTCCGGTGTAAGCGTCGAAGGCGTCGCCGAACTGGCGGCGCATTTTTGCCTCTTCGAACGGAATGAACACCCAGTTCGCGATCGCGAAAACGAGGAGGGGCGCCAGGTACATGAGGGGCCGCCCGAACCAGATCGCTACGCCAAGCGAAAAAACGATCAGCCCAAGGTACATCGGATTGCGCGTGAGCGCGAAGAACCCGCTCGTCACCAGCTTGTTGTTGGTCTTCGAGGTCGGGTGCACCTGCGTGCCGACGGTGAAGAACTGCGCGATCGACACCATCGGCGGGGTCAAGCCGAGCGCCACTACAATGAGACCCGCCGGCTTGTGCCGCCATAGCGGCAAGTCCTGAAGCCCGGGAAACTCGCTGAGATAGTAGAACGCCGTCAGCAGCAGCAGCGCCCATAATGGCGGCGGCAGGATGCGCAACGCGCTCAATGCTGGCTCTTCGGCAGCCGCACCACCAAGCCATCCAGTGCTTCGCTGATCTTGATCTGGCAGGAGAGGCGCGAGTTGTCTTCGACGTCGTTGGCGAAATCGAGCATCGACTCTTCCATCGAGTTGCGCTCGCCCGTCTTATCCAGCCACGCGGGATCGACATAGACATGGCACGTCGCACACGCGCAAGCGCCGCCGCAATCGGCGTCAATCCCGGGCACGGCATGCTTCACCGCCGCTTCCATCACGGTCTGACCCACGGGCGCCTCCACCACGTGCTCTTTCCCGGACGCTTCGATGTAAGTGATCTTCGGCATTGGTCCCTGTCTCAGCGGGCCGCGGCGACGATTTCCTTCATCGGCCGCGACATATCCTCGATCGTGCTCGGCGCCACGGTCCGATTGGTTTGGATCAACAGCTTCGCGCCCAGATACTCGCCTGGGCGGTTCACCGCATCCACCGCAATAAGCCTGTCGCCCTTGTAGTAGAAGGCCGCAAAGGCCCGGTCAGCCATGACGCCACGGAACACGACGTGGTCGTAGCCCTGGAACAGGCCCGCGATCTGCAGCTTCAGATCGTACTGATCCGACCAGAACCAGGGCGCCTCCTCGGCGTGGCTCTGCCCCAGGATGGTTGCGGCGACGATCTTCGCCCCCTCGACCGCATTGTGCACGCTTTCGAGCCGGGCGAGGCGCTCGCCGTAATGAACCATGGGCCGACGTGCGCAGTCGCCGATGGCGAAGATGGCGGGATCCGAGGTGCGGCACTGCCGGTCGGTGACGATGCCGTCCTCGACCGTCAGTCCACAATGCCGCGCCAGCGTCGTCTCGGGCGTAATGCCGATGCCGGCGACGACGAGATCGGCGTCGATCTCCTCGCCGTCGGCGAGGCGCACGCCTGTCACGTGCTCTTCGCCCCTGATCAGCGCGGGCTGTCCGCCCAGCACGAAGCGCACGCCTTGGCGCGTGTGTTCGTCCAGGAAGAAGCCGGCCACCTCGGGGCTGGTGACGCGCGCCAGCGGCCGCACCGCCGTTTCGACGACAGTCACCGTCAGTCCGCACTGGCGCGCAACGGCGGCGACTTCGAGGCCGATATAGCCCGCGCCGATCACCACAAGCTTTGCGCCGGATTTGAAGCGCGCGCGAACCGCATCCACGTCCGCCGCGGTGCGGAACAAGTGCACGCCGTCAAGGTCAGCGCCGACGAGCGGTAGTTTCCGCGGCCGCGCGCCTGTCGCCAGCACCAGTGCGTCGTACGGAAGTTCGCGGCCGCCCTCGACGCGCACGCGCTTGTTCGCGCGGTCGATCCAAACCGCTTTGAGCGGAGACAGAAGCGAGACGTTCTCTTCAGCGTAGACGCTCTTCGGGCGCAGCAGGAGCCGCTCCATGGAGAGCTCCCCTTTGAGATAAGCCTTTGAAAGGGGCGGACGCTGGTAGGGCGCACACGGCTCTTCGCCGATCAGCGTGATGTCGCCCTTGAAGCCGCCCTGCCGCAGCCGCTGCGCCGTTTCGCCGCCGCCCTGACCGGCGCCGACGATGATCACGCGCTTGATTTCGCCCGACGTCACAGCGGCTCAGTGTTAGAGGCCCTTGCGGAGAGGGCGCAAGGCGCCCTTGATGCCGCGCTTCCGCAAAGGCAGCATCCCACCCCGTGACCGCTTCCGCCCTGGCCGATTCGCGCGAGATCGCGCTGCCGGACGCCGCCGCCACAGAGGCGCTCGGACGCTGTCTGGGCGCGCGGCTGACGCCGGGAGATGTGGTGTGCCTTTCCGGCGCTCTGGGCGCTGGAAAGACCACTCTGGCGCGCGGGGCGATTGCCGCGTGGACGGGGCGGACGGAGGAGGCGCCCAGCCCCACTTACACCCTGGTTCAGACGTATGAGGGTGAGCGCGGCGAACTGTGGCACGTCGATCTTTACCGGCTGAAGCACCCTAGAGACGCCTGGGAGCTTGGCCTTGAGGATGCATTTGCGGTAGCGGCCACGCTGATTGAATGGCCGGAGCGATTGGAAGGTCAGTTGCCGCGCGATCGGCTCGAGATCGAGCTCTCGCCGGCGGGCGAAGGGCGGCGCGCAGCGCTTTTGGGGCACGGCGCTTGGAGACATCGGCTTGCAACGATCTGAAGCGCTTCAGCGCCTCTTGAAGGACACGGGTTTTGCCGCTGCCCAGCGCGTGCCGCTGGCGGGTGATGCGTCGACGCGCCGCTATGAGCGGCTGGTGCTGCCGGATCGGCGCGCCGTGCTGATGGATGCGCCGCCGACGGCGGAGACGCTGCCGTGCCCGCCCGGCGCCACGCCGGCGGAGCGCCGCCAGCTTGGCTGGAACGCGATGGCGCGGCTCGCCGCCTCGCGCGTCGAGGCTTTCGCGGCGGTGACACAATATCTGAACTCGATCGGCCTCGGCGCGCCGCGGATTTACGGCGCCGATCTGCAGGCCGGCTACATGGTGCTCGAAGACCTCGGCGACGCGCTCTATGCGCGCGTGATCGAACAGGGCGCCGACGAGATCGCGCTCTACCGCGCCGCATCCGACGTGCTTGCGCACGTGCACGCCGCACCGGCGCCAGCGCGCATGACCGCTCCCGACGGGACGACTTGGCCGCTGCTCGAATACGATGCGCTTGCGCTCGAAGTGAACGCGGATCTCTTTGCGCAGTGGATGCCGGTCGCGGCGGATGTGCGCATGACCGACGCCGATCGCGCGCGCTGGGAACAGGTGCGCGATGCGCTGATCGTCAAGGCGCTGGGCTTTCCGCGCGCCTTTACCATTCGCGACTATCACGCCGAAAACCTCATCTGGCTGCCAGAGCGCGAGGGCCTGCGGCGCGTCGGCTTGCTCGATTACCAGGACGCCGTGCGCGGGTGGCGCGGGTGGGATTTCGCCATGCTGCTCGACGACGCGCGCCGCGACGTCAGCGACGCCGCGCGCGAGGCGGCGATCCGCACTTATCTGGACGCGACCGGCGCCGAGGAGGCCGCCTTCCGCCGCGAGCTCGCAGTGCTCGGCGCGCTCAACGCCATGCGCATTCTCGGCCGGTTCGCGCAGCTCTCGCACGAAGGCAAAACCAAGTACGCCGCCTTCATGCCGCGCGAATGGGGTCACCTCGCGCGCAACCTGAAGCATCCGGCGCTGGCGGAGGCGCGCGCTTTCGTCGAGGACGTCGCGCGGCCGTATCTGGAGCGCGCGGCGTGACGCCGAAAACCGCCATGGTGCTCGCGGCCGGCCTCGGCACGCGCATGCGGCCCTTGACCGACGATCGCCCCAAGGCGCTGGTGACGGTCGCCGGCCGCACGCTGATCGACCATGTGCTAGACCGCCTCGCGCAGGCAGGCGTCGAGCGCGCGGTTGTCAATGTGCACGCCTACGCCGACATGCTCGAAGCGCACGTGAAGCGTCGGCGCGACGTGGAGATCATCGTCTCGGACGAACGCGCGCGGCTGATGGAAACAGGCGGCGGTTTGAAGCAGGCGCGCGCGCTGCTGGGCGACGATCCGATCGTCGTCAGCAATATCGACTCGGTTTGGGACGAACCGGTCGGTTCGGCGATTGCGCGCTTAGCCAAAGGCTTCGATCCCTCGCGCATGGGCGCGCGGCTCATGCTCGCCGATATGATGCAATGTCTCGGCTTCGAAGGCGCCGGCGACTTCTTCATGGACGAGCACGGCGAGATCTCATTCCGCGATGCGCTGCCGCATGCGCCTTGGGCGTACATGGGCGTGCAGATCGTCGATCCTGCAATCGTCGACGAAGAGCCGCTTGAACCGTTCTCGTTCACGCGCATCTGGCGCCGGCTCGCGAGAGAGGGCCGTCTCCATGGCGCGCCGCTGGGGGGGTATTGGATGCACGTAGGCGACCCTGAGGCGCGCGCCCAGGCCGAAGCACGTCTGGCGGCCGCGAGCGCATGAGCGCGGGCAAGGTCGGCCTCTTCGACGGCCCTGCGCCGCGCGTCTTCGCCGCGCCTGCCTCTGCGCCGTTCTTGGATTTGTTGGCCGATGCGTTGGTGAGCGCTCTTGGACCGCCGGCGTCCTCGCCGGCAAAGCCTGGTGAAGCTGCAAGGTTGCGTGCCGGCGAGACCACGGCGGTCCAAGAAGATCCATTCTCTCTCTCCGACGCGCTGATCCTTCTTCCCAACCGGCGCGCCGCGCGCGGGCTGATCGATGCGTTCGCCCAGCGTCTCGGGGGCGCGGCGCTGCTGCCGACGATCCGCCCCCTCGGCGATCCGTACGCGGACGACGATCCCGACGTGTGGGGCGCCGATCCGATCGGCGCCGAGCTCCTGCCGCCGATCGCCACGATGCAGCGCCGCCTGCAGCTCGCTTCGTTGATCCGTCGGCGCGACAAAGCCGAGCACGGCGTTGAGGATCCCGCACGCGCCATCGCGCTGGCCGACGAATTGGCCAAGCTCCTCGACAGCGCCGCGACTGTGGATCGCGTTGCCTGGGAAAAACTGCCGACTCTGGTCGAGGAGAAGGAGCTCGCGCGCCACTGGGCGAGTTCAGCCGCATTTCTAGAAATCGTCGCGACGTTCTGGCCTCTGCACTTGAAAGAGCAGGGCCTCTCGGATTTCGCCGCGCACGGCGCCGCGCTTCGGCGCACGCTCGCTGCACGGTGGCGCTCCGAGCCGCCGACGCGGCCCATCATCATCGCGGGCTCCACCGGCTCGATCGCAACCACGCGCGAGCTGATGCGCGTAGCGGCGAGTCTGCCGCGCGGCGTTGTCGTGCTGCCGGGGCTGGATGTCGATCTCGATGAAGAGTCGTGGTCGCTGCTTGGTGACCAGCATCCGCAGCACGCGCTGAAGCAGACGCTCGAAGCGCTCGGCGTGGCGCGCGATGAGATTCCGTTGCTGGCCGGCGAGACCAAACAGGGGCGCGCGCGGCGCGTGCTGATGCGCGAAGCTCTGGCCCCGGCGGAGAAGACCGCCGACTGGCTCGCGCGGCTCACCGCCGCCGGCGGGTCGGAATTCGTCGCCGCGGGCGCTGAGGGGCTCCGGTTGATCGAAGCGGCGACCGAGGACGAAGAGGCGACCGCCATCGCGCTCCTGCTGCGCGAAGCGCTGGAGCGCGAGGGCGCCAGCGCAGCGCTGGTGACGCCGGATGTCGGCTTGGCGCGGCGCGTGGAAGCGAAGCTGGCGCGCTGGGACGTCGCGCCAATCGTCTCGCATGGGCGGCCGTTGCGCGAGACCGAGGCTGGCGCGTTGCTCGCGCTTCTGTGCGAGCTGGCCCGCGACCCATCCGAGCCCGTTTCTCTCGCTGCGCTGCTGAAGCATCCCCGCGCGAGGCTCGCACGCGACTTCTCCGCGCGTGCAACGCTCGAGCATGAAGCGCTGCGCGGGCCGCGCCGCCATCGCTCGCTCGACGAACTGGCAAGCCTCGTCGGCAAATCGGAGCGTGCGCAGGGCATTGTCGCGAAAGTGCAGGATGCACTCGCCCCGCTCATCGCCGCGATGGCGCAAAAAAACGTGACGCTTGGCGACTTCGCGGAAGCGCTCGCCGCCGCGATGGAGAATGTCGCCGGCGCCAGTGCATGGGCGAGGCGGGATGGAGAAAGCGCCGCCGAGTTGCTGCGAGAAGCGATCGCTCATGGCGCCGAACTCGGCGCCATGTCGCCCGCCGCGGCGCCGCGTACGTTCCTTCGGCTCATGCACGGCCGCGAGGTCCCGCCTGAGTCCGGCGGCGATGCGCGCATCGCGATCTGGGGTCTATTGGAAGCGCGCCTGCAACGCCGCGATCTGATGATCCTCGGCGGCCTCAATGAAGGCGTGTGGCCTGCGCCGCCGGGGGAAGACCCCTTCCTCTCCCGTCCGATGCGCGCCGCCCTCGGCCTGCCGTCGCTCGATGCACGCATTGGACTCGCCGCGCATGACTTCGCACAGCTCGCCAACGCGCCTAACGTCGTGCTTACGCGATCGCTGCGCCGCGAAGGCTCGCCCACGCTGGCCTCGCGCTGGCTGTGGCGGCTGCAGACGCTGGTGGGAGGCGCCGGCGCCAAGCTGGAGGCTGCCGAGGCGTATCTCCAATGGGCGCGCGCGCTGCATGCGCCTGATGCTCCGCGTGCGCCAAGGGTCCCGCGCCCTTGCCCGCCGAGCGACAAGCGGCTGAAACGCATTTCGGTCACCCAAGTCGAGACTCTGATCCGCGATCCATACGCCGTCTATGCGCGGCGCATCCTCGGCATCGAGGCGTTGAAGCCGATCGGCTATGTCGCCAGCTACGCTGAGCGCGGCAGCGCGGTGCACAAGGCCATCGAACGCTTCGAGGACGGCGCAGATCACACGCTGTTCAGCGATCTGCTCGACGAAGAACTGCGTCGCGCCGGCATCCCGCCGGAACGTTGCGCCGCAGAGCGCGCGCGTCTCATGATCTCCGTCAACGCGCTGATTGCGTGGTTCGCGGAGCGCCGCACGCTTGGGGCTGCGGTCTACCGCGAAGAAGACGGCCTTCTCGACGTGAATGGCGTCCACCTCTCCTGCAAAGCCGACCGCATCGAGATCGGCCCAAATCACGTCGCCATCCTCGACTTCAAGACCGGCTCGCCCGCGACCTTGAAGCAGGTCCAATCCGGCCTGTCGCCGCAATTGCCGCTCGAAGCCGCCATGCTTGCGCGCGGGGCGTTCTCGAAAGTGCCGGCGGCCAATGCCACTGAGCTGAGCTACTGGCGTTTCGGCAACGCCGAGCCGACGCCGAAGCCGCTCGATCTCGATCCCATGCAAGAAGCCGAGAAGGCGCTGAAAGCGCTGGAGGGCCTGCTGTATCGCTATGCACAGGCCGATCAGCCGTTCCTCTCCAAACCGCGTGTGCAGTTCATCAAGCCGTACGACGACTACGACCAACTCGCGCGCCGCAAGGAATGGGCCGATGCGGAGGCGGACGAATGAATCGCGCCATCGCCGCCGCCAACAAGAACCAGCGCCTGGCTGCTGACCCGAGGCACTCGGTATTCGTCACCGCGAACGCGGGATCCGGCAAAACCAAAGTGCTCGTCGACCGCATCGCACGCCTCTTGCTCGAAGGCTCTAAGCCGTCCGCGTTTCTCTGCATCACGTACACCAAGGCCGCCGCCGCCGAGATGCAGCGGCGCCTGTTCGAGCGCCTCGGCGGCTGGTGCGTCGCCTCCGATGAAAAGCTCGCCGCCGACCTGAAAGAGCTCGGCGTCGAAGCCGCCGATCTCGGGCGCGCCCGCGCGCTGTTCGCGCAAGCGCTCGAAACGCCGGGCGGCCTCAAGATCCAGACCATCCACGCCTTCTGCGAACGTCTGCTCGCGCGATTTCCTCTTGAGGCCGGCGTGCCGCCCGGGTTCGACATCGCGGACGAAGCCCGCGCCGCGGCGCTGCTGGCGCAGGCGCGCGCCGACACCGCGCTCGGCGAGGACGCGCCGGTCGACGCTTTCCGCCGCTTTGCCGCGCGCCTCAGCGGCGAAGCGCTGGATCGATTACTCGACCGCCTCGCGCAGCAGCGCGCCGATTTCCACCGTTTCGTCGCGAACCGCGACGTCGTGCTCGTGGTCGAACCGCAGATCAAGAATCGTCACGGCGCGCGCCGGACCGCCGAGCAATTCTGCCGCCACTTTCTCGCGCAGCATGACTGGGTCTCTTTGCGTAAGGCGGCTGGAGTGCTGGCGTCCGGCAGCAGCAGCGACCAGGACGCAGCGGAGCGCTTGCGCGCGGTGCTTGACTGCATCGAGGCCGAACCGGCGAACGCCTTGCCGAAGTGCTTCGCCTTCGCCTTCACGAACGGCGGCAAGGGCGACCCTTACAAGAGGTACGTCACGGCCAACTTGCAAAAGGCGCATCCCTGGCTCGAACCGCTGCTGCGCGATTTTGCCGATGATTGCCTCGAAGCGCGCGAGACGCTGAACGCGATCGAACGCGCCGAGGACGCGATCGCCGCGCTGCAGCTGGCGCTCATGCTCGACCGGACGTACCAGGCCGCCAAGAACCGCACCGGCGCGCTCGATTTCGACGACCTGATCGAGCACGCGCACGCGCTGCTGCGCCGCTCGGACGCCGCGCCCTGGGTGCTCTACAAGCTGGACGGCGGGATCGATCACATCCTGATCGACGAAGGTCAGGATACGAGCCCAACGCAATGGGACCTGATCGCGCCGCTGCAGGACGAGTTCTTCTCCGGCTTGGGCGCGCGTCCGCGGCCGCGCACCATGTTCGCTGTCGGTGATCCGAAACAGAGCATCTACGCCTTCCAGGGCGCGGACCCGCGCCGGTTTCTGAGCGAAGCGCAAGCGCTCTCCAAGCGCGCGCATCGCGCCAAGCAGGGCTTCATAGCGCCTGTGCTCGAAACGTCGTTCCGCTCCGCGCCCGAAGTGCTGCGCGCCGTGGACGCTGTATTTGCGGACCGAGAGCTGGTCGCCGCTCCACCCGGCAAGCACGACGAAATCCGTCACCTCGCCGCACGCGAGCAAGAAGGCGGCGTCGTCGAGGTATGGCCGTTGGCCATGCGCCCAGTCGCGCCGCCTGCCGTGCCCTGGGACGCGCCGATGGACGTGGAGACTGGCGCGAGCGTGCACGCACAACTCGCCAAATCCATCGCTGCGCGCGTTAAAGACATGATCGCTGCGCGCGAAGCCGTCTGGGAGAAAGGCGCCTTGCGGCCCATGCGCGCCGGCGACGTGCTCGCGCTCGTGCGCACGCGCGGGGCGATGTTCCGTGAGCTGATCAAAGCGTTCAAGCGCGCGGAGCTGCCGGTCGCCGGCGCAGACCGCATGGTGCTGCGCGACGAACTCGCCGTCGAGGATTGCCTCGCGCTGTTGCGCGTGGCGCTCGACCCGGCCGACGATCTCGCGCTCGCCTGCGTGCTCAAGGGCCCCTGGTGCAATCTCGATGACGACGATGCGGACATCTTTCCGCTTGCCTACGGGCGCAAGTACGAGACGTTGCATGCGCGCCTAATGGCGAACGCGGAGCAGAAGTACGCGTTCGCGCGCGCCTTCGTCTCGGACCTCGCCGCGCGCGCGGGCGCCGATCCATTTGCGTTTCTCAGCTGGGCGCTCGAGACGCCGCACGAGGGCGGCGCCACGGGATGGGAGCGCGTGTTCGCGCGGCTCGGCTACGAGGCGCGCGATCCCCTGGAGGAACTGTTGCAGCGCGCGCTGCATCTGGCGCCGCAGGAGGCGCCTACGCTGCAGCGCTTTCTCTACGACATCGAAGTCGACGCCGGCCAAGTGAAGCGCGAACTTGAGGCCGAGACCGGCGCGGTGCGCGTGATGACGGTCCACGGCGCTAAGGGTCTCGAAGCGCCCGTCGTCATTCTTCCCGATTGCACCGCCGAAGCGAACGACAAGCCGGAAGAAGGACTCATCTTCGACGATGAGGAGGGTCCCTATATCTCCTTCCGCAAGGGCGACGACGACAGGAAATGCGCAGCCGCGCGCGCCGCACACGCCGCGCGCATGCTGGGCGAACATTGGCGTCTGCTCTATGTGGCGATGACGCGCGCGCGCGATCGGCTCATCGTCTGCGGCGCGCAATTCGGCAACTCGGCGCGTGGCGAAGCGGACGAAAGCTGGCGCCTTGCCGTGGAAGAGGCGCTGCGCAAGCTGGGCGCAAGTCCGTGCGAGACGCCCTACGGCGAAGGCCTGCACCTTGGCGCGCCGCTGCATGCCGAGGCGGGTGAGAAGGAGACGCTGACGCACGCGCCGCTGCCTGCGTGGGCCAAGACGCCTGCGTCTCGCGCTGCGCGGCTTGAAGTCGCTGCGCCGTCGCGCATCGCGCATGTCGAAGCCTCGCTGTTTTCGCCGCGCGGCGATGGTCAGAAGCGCTTCCGCCGTGGGCGTTTGATCCACGGCCTGCTGCAGCGCCTGCCGGAGATCGCGCCGGAACGGCGCGACGAAGCGGCGCGCGCTTGGCTCGCGCGTCAGGGCGCCGAGGAGAACGAGATTGAAGCCTATGCCCGCGAAGCACTCACGGTGATTGGCGACGAGCGCTTTGCCGCCGCGTTCGGTCCACACAGCCGCGCCGAAGCGCCCATCGTCGGCCAAGCCGCTGGCAAAGCCGTGCGCGGCGTGGTCGACCGCCTTGCCATTGAGGCCAATCGCGTGCTCGTGCTCGACTTCAAGACTGATCGCCCTGCGCCGGCGCACGCGGAAAAGGCGCCGCGCGCCTACGTGCTGCAGCTCGCGCTTTATCGCGATGTGCTGCGCAAGATTTTTCCCAGCAAGGACGTCGCCTCCGCGTTGTTATGGACGGAAGCGCCGGTGCTGATGCCCTTGCCGGACGCGCTGCTGGACGCTGCTTTGGCGGAGTTCCAGCGGAGTTGAAACCTTAACGCTTCGCGCCTACATCGTGCGGACGATTCCAGCCCTCCCAGGAGAAGCCTGCCGTGGCCACCACCAAGATTACGGACGATAGTTTCGAAGCCGACGTATTGAGGTCTGGTCGTCCCGTTGTGGTGGATTTCTGGGCGGAATGGTGCGGGCCCTGCAAGCAGATCGGCCCCGCGCTCGAAGAGATCGCCAACGAAATGGGCGACCGCGTCACGGTGGCGAAACTTAACATCGACGAAAACCCGATGACGCCCGGCCGCTACGGCGTGCGCGGCATTCCGACGCTCATGGTGTTCAAGGACGGCAAGGTCGCCGCGACGAAAGTCGGCGCCATGCCGAAGTCGAAGATCGTCGAGTGGCTGAACGAAAGCGTTTAGAGGACCGCGGGTCTTCAGCGACTGTCTTGCGAGTCAAGCGGTTTGCGGGGCGCGCCATGGCTGTTGATCCCTGACGATGGCGTTGAGGATGGTGAGCAACTTGCGGGCGACGGCGATCAGCGCGACCA
>Ga0073934_10000521_pt1 | contig 108808 bp, 109 predicted proteins | sample LarsenN4metaG_FD_76834 | JGI IMG/M metagenome (GOLD analysis project Ga0073934, IMG submission 76834) | Hot spring sediment bacterial and archeal communities from British Columbia, Canada, to study Microbial Dark Matter (Phase II) - Larsen... ...
ATCTCTGACGGCTGGCGTCTCAGCAGCGGCCATTGCGGTCGGAGTTTGTGAAAGTGCTCGTCCAGGCGCTCGGACCAGAAAGGCAGCCAGCCGCAGGCGCCTTCCATAAAAGCGATCTTGAGCTTGGGATAGCGGTCGAACACGCCCTCGCCGATCATGTGCATGAGCGCGATCATCAATTCGAAAGGGAAGGAAGTCATGTGTACGTAGCTATATTTTTCCATGCGCTCACTGCCGGCTCCCATCACGCCCCAAACGCCGTATTGGCCGTCATGCTCGGTCTGCGGGTGCACCGAGAGAGGTATGCCGAGGTCCTGCGCGGCGGCGTATACGGGATCGAACATGCGGTGGCCTAAATTGATGCCGTAGACATTGGTGGGCAACATCGCCGTGACGATCGGCTGCTGGCTGGAGACAAAGTCCAATTCCTTGACCGCGGCAGGAGGGTCCTGCACGGGAATCAGGCCGACGCCTTTCAAGCGCTTCGGATCCGGGGCGAGATATTCTTCAACAAGCCAACGGTTGACCGCATGGCAGATCGCGGCCGCGAGCAGTTTGTCGGCAATGCCATTGACCATCAGGGCGATCGCCGTGCCAAAGATGATTGCCACGTCAATGCCTTCTTCGTCCATGTCTGGCAGGCGTTTGAGCGGGTCGGTCATGCCGGGCCGGCTGCGCTCGATGTGCGGTGCGAACACTTCACCGCGATCCGCGCCGCCGCCCCAGCGGCGGCGGGCGGCCAAGCGCCCTTCGATCATGAGATGGGAATATCCGGAGCTGTCGGTGACGCGGTTGGGTGCGAGGTGGGCCATCTCCTTGGGCATCCATTTGGCCAACTCAGTATCCGGCTCATGACAATGTCCATCCGCATCGATCACTAGAGATTGCGCCATGACAGCTCCTTGGGGGACATTTTTCTGCTACCTATTCGGGATCGCGGCCGATTGCAACCCACTGGACGCGCTTATCTTCCGCCGAATGAGGACTGTTGCGCTCCGGCGGCCCGGTCTGCGTCGATTTGCGGGATGCCGAATTGACAGCGAGAAAGCAGGAAGCGGTCGAACTCTTGGTCGGTGGCGAACCTAAAGCGCAGCGCGCCGGTTTGATCCCACAGGTCGCGCGCGGGCACTTGGCATTGAACGCAAGCGGCGCCCCTGTCGCAATTCGCCGGCGGTGATCCGGTGGTGATGGTCGCGACAGTGCCGACACGCGGATCAGCGCCGCGCGCGTTGGCGCGAACCACGACGCCTTTGCCGCTGTAGGTGATGGCAGGAAAGCTTCTGGCGCTGCGGTCGGGGTTCAAGTCGACCGGCGCTTCGGAGAGCACTCCGGACGATATTTCCTTCGTCTGAGCGTCGAATTCGACTTCCTCGCCGGTCGGTAACGTGATGATCTTTCGACCGTGCGTGCTGGCAATAGCCGGCAAAAAGCGACGCGGAAAAAACAGCATCAAGCTATTCATCAACTCGCTCAGGCGAAACTGGCGATCGCGGGAAGGTGCCCAGTCGATGACCAGGAGATGGATGTCCTGACGCGCGCGATCATCAAAACGAAATTGAAAGTCGCGGCCGTAAAACTGATTTCTTGCCGCGTCACGCCGCGGCGGCAAGATACGATTGCCGCCATGGTTGGAAAACTCGAAACCGACGATGTGTCCGTGGTCGCTTCGACGGTATTGCCAATTGGCGCCAGCGGCCGCATGCCCGGAACGGGTGCCGACTTTGGTGTTGTAAGCGATTCGGTGCGATGCCCTGTCTTGGTCGGGCGCACTGATGATGGATTCGGGTAGAGAACGGTCGAGAGCCGGTTCGGGTGCGGACGGTGGGTCCGGAGGAACCCTAGGGATGGCTTCTGAAGGCTCGGTGATCTCGATCATCTGCTCAGACTGCGTCGGTAAGGAAGGCTCGGGCGGCGCTGCTGGTTGGGAAACGGTTGGCGCCGGCACCTGGGTTGTTTGGCAAGCCGCGGCCAATGGCAGACACAAAAGTGTTAGGACAATCCTGAGTCTGCCGCGAAAGTCGGCTACCGTCGGACCGATCGCCAGTCTGGGCATTCCACAATTGTCCGATTTCTTGTTTATCGGTTCAAGGCATGCTCCTCACCAAAGTGCAAATCACAGAGCCGCAATGAGTGTCGACGACAGCATCATCTAACCTTGCGCTACGCCCCCTCGATCGCCCCTCAGGCGGCGGATTAGTTTGCCTGGTTGAGTCTTGCCAGCTGGCTCGCCAGGCTTCCGGCCGTGACGACGCTTTCGGGAAAGATGGGAATCCCCGCAGCCTCCAGCGCTTCGGCGACCCAGGTGTTGCAGGTCCGAAGCAAACTGAATTTGCCGTTGGCAGGGTAAAATCGACTATAGGCAAACAATCCGGGCGCAGCCTTGGCGCGCTTGCTGGAATTGTCCCGCGTGAACGATTGGGAAATGTGACCGATGACTTGCTGCAGAGCCGCGGGAGTGAGACGGAGGGTGAAAACCTCTGCGCCGCCATAAAATTGATAGACGTTCTGGCTGAAGCCGACCATGTGGAGAACGCTGCCGCCAGACCAAAACGCGGCACGCAGCGCGGCCCATACGCCGGAGTCGGGATCGGGAAAAAAATCCTGATCGCCCCAGCTGAATTCGATGAACTTAGCGTCCGGAAAATCGCTTAATTCTGGCAAGGCGCTCACGCCCAAGTCGTCCCGGCTGATAACGATGGAGGCGTGCCAAGAGTTGTGGACGATAAAAATCGTCTTGCACGAAACCTCGCCTGCGGCACAGGTCCAGTCGGCGAATGCGCGAGCAAAGCTAACCAGCAGGCAGACGAGCGCAACCAAGACTGCCGCGCACCGGAACAGCTCCGCCCTACAAAAGCGCATGGCTCTCCCCTAGCGCTTCACCGGCCCATGATCAAGTTCCGAAACCGGCGAACAATTATCGCTGATCGTCGGAGCGCAAAATGATCCCGTGACGCGCAAAATTACCTTCGGGTATTTAGTTTTGCCTAGATTGGCCGGGCATGTGGTTTGCGGCAGGACGCAAGGATCTGAACTGACGGGGGACTCACATGAGGACGTTTTCGACCGGCGCAATCGTGGCAATCTGTTTGGCGGCTCAGGTAAGCGCCGGATTGCTGACGAGTGACCCAAGTGATTCGCGCCTCGAGTGCGGTTCCAAGCGGGCCCGAATGGTCGTCGACGTCTCTGAAGACGGAATCGTGTTCCCCGACGACAACGCCCGGTGTCGAGAAATCAACGACGACTCCATGGGCGATCAAAAAAACGAATTTCTCAAACCAGATTCCAGTGACGGTGGGGCCGCCGCAGAACGTCTCTCGATTGTGCCGTCTTAGCTCACGTCTTGGCGTTTAAATTCCGAACGCCGTCGCTTGCATGCGGAGCACAGCGAGCGCAGCGAACTCAATCGCAGATGTGACTTTGAGATGATCTAAACGCCGATCTTTGCGCGCAGGTCCGGAGGTCGAAGGGCACTAGGCGATGGCGAGCATTCGGGCCCGCCATCGCCTGGGAGTTCTCAAGGCATCAGAATGGAACTGACAATGCCCCAAGCCGTGTATAGCGCAGTCAACCCCACCAAGCCCCATACCGTAAGTTTTAGCCAGATAGGAAAGTCTTCCATAGTTTTTTGCTCCTCGTATCAACGCGATAAGTTGGCCCGCTTCACCCAAGCATCGGCGCGGGGTGAACGCCGAAACAGTAAAAAGATGCCGCTTAGATAGAAGGACGGCTAAATGCGGAGCACTCGGTGGAGCTTGAAGCGGGGGGAGCGATTTTGCCCAGACGCTAGGATACCGCCGGCATGCAGAAAATCCGCAAACAAAATGTCGGCGTAGGCACTGCAAAGGGCGACCGTAACCTGAAAAGACCGCTGATCGTTTTCGATGGCGAGCGGTTCCCCAGCGGGTTGGGAATGCTGATTCGCAGCGGCAATCAGCCGAGAGGCCGCCGCGTCCGTGTGCGAAATCCCAGTGACCAGGGTTAGAAGGAAGAATAAGCCGGTGACAAGGATGACCATGATGAAAGCGCCGCGCGCGTGCACCGACTATAAGCAAGAGCGCGGCGCAATGCAACCGACCGGCGTACTCTACAGCGGCGTAACGCTGGCCGGGGGCCGGCGATGGTGGGTCGCTTGCTCATAGGCGAAAGCGAGCCTGATCATCTCGGCATCGCTGTAGGGGCGGCCGAGAAACGTTATGCCGGCGGGTAAATTGTCACGAGTGAAACCCGCCGGAACGACCACCGAAGGCACGTAGACCAAGAAAGTGTTGATATGAGGCGCGCCTTTTTGATCGACGTACGGCGGATTGACGCCGTCTTTGATCAAGGTCGGTTGATGTTCCACCGATTTGTGCACGATGGCGTCGAGACGGTGATCGGCCATAACCTTCAGCAGCCCGGTCATTAATTCTTCCTTGGCTTTTAGATATTCATAATGAGCTTCGGCGGGTGGATTGCGCGCCCAACGCTCGCGCGAACCCTTGACGACTTTTTCAAAGTCAGGCGACCGCATCGCCTCAGCGCGAGATCGATAGGGCGGTTTGCGGCTACGACTGAGAAAGTTACGAAAGCTTTCTTCGTCGTCGGCATGGCTCCCGGCGCGCTTGGCTAATAGAACCTTCAAATTCGGGATCACCACGGGGTCGATAATCTCAGCTCCGGCCTTTTTGAGGTCCGCCACCGCGCCATCGAAGACTTCGGTCACTTTGTTGAAATCGTCGCTGCCCGGCTCGGCATCATATCCCATGGACTCGCGCAGAACGCCGATGCGCGCTCCGCTCAGGCCGCCGGCATCGAGAAACTCGGTAAAACTTTCGGGCATCTGTCCGACGCCGCGCGCGGTTACGGGATCCTCCGGATCGTAGCCGACCATGACGTCCAATAGCTTGGCAAGATCCGTGATGGTGCGCGCCATCGGCCCCAGAGAACCGTTAACCGAGGGCCAGCCAGCGTATACCCCGGTGCGGCTGACCAGGCCTGCGGTTGGACGCATGCCGGAGACACCGTTCCAGGTCGAGGGCCGGCGGATTGAGGCAAAGCCTTCCTGGCCGACGGCGACGGTACAAAAGTTCGCCGATACGCTCGCGCCCGAACCCCCGGACGAACCGCCGGCCGTGCGCTCGAGGTCATAAGGGTTCTTGGTGGAACCGAACAGCGAACCGTGCGTGTCGCCGCCGCCCAGTTCGCCTAAAGTGGATTTGGCCAAAATGATGACGCCGGCCTTTTTAAGCTTATCGACCACAAAGGCGTCTCGATCGGGATGATAATCCTTGAACAAGAGAGAGCCGAGGGTCGTCGGCATGGGGGTGGCGTCGCCCTGATCCTTCATAATGATCGGGATGCCGTGCAGCGGCCCCACCAGGCCGCCGGCGTTGAAGGCAGCATCCAACCGGTCGGCCTCCTTGAGCGCGTCGGGATTCAGCGAGATGATCGCGTTGATGGCGGGGCCATTCTTGTCATAGCGATCGATTCGATCGAGGTACATCTGCACGAGCCGGCGGCAAGTGAGTTCGCCGGACTTATACGCCGCATGCACTTGATCGATGGTCGTTTCAAGTATGTTGAAAGCCATGGCTTGTCTCCTCTGAGGTGGAAAATTCTTGCGGCTCGGAGCTCCTGAATTTAGGTCTTGTTTTCTTCCCCGAGATAATCCCGCTCGATTTTTTGCCAGCGATCCAGGCCGACGACGCGATCACGCTCTTTGAATGTGGTCAGCGCGGCGTCGATGGACTCGGTCGTGCCTTCCCGTTTGAGCGTGCTCAGCGCGTTCCTCATGGCGTGGATCGCCGCGCGCTGGGTTTCGGACGGATAAATCGCGATGCGGTAGCCCATTTTTTCCAGGCGCTCGGCCGGCAACATCGGCGTCTTGCCGCCCTTAAAAACGTTCACCAGGAGGGGGATGTCGGGTATGCGCCGAGGGATCTCGGCAAGTTCTTCTTCCGACTGCGGTGCCTCGATAAAAATCGCATCGACGCCGATCTTGGCAAAAGCTCGGCCGCGCGCAATCGCATCATCGAAGCCATTCACCGCGCGCGCGTCGGTGCGGGCGATGATGCAGAAGTCGGCATCGCTGCGGGCGTCGAGAGCGGCTTGCAGTTTTTGCGTCATTTCGCCAATCGAGATGACTTCCTTGCCGTCTAAGTGGCCGCAGCGTTTGGGTGTGATCTGGTCTTCAATGTGGATCGCGGCAACGCCGGCGCGTTCGAACTCGCGCACGGTGCGCCACAAGTTGACCGCGTTGCCGTAACCCGTATCGGCATCGGCGATCACCGGAAGCGTGATCACCGATGCGACTTGCGCGGCGCGTTCGATGCTTTCCGACATCGTTACCAGGCCGATATCCGGTATGCCCATGCTACGCGCCACCGCGCCGCCGCTCAGATAAGCGGCTTCGAAGCCGGCCTCCTGAACCAAGCGCGCCGACAGGCCATCGAAGCAGCCGGGGGCAACCAAGAGTTTGTTGCGGTTCAAAAGCTGTTTGAGAGTCTGGCGTGGGGTCATGGCGTCCTCTAAAAACCTCCTGCGAGTTTCGAGTTTCAGAAACTCGGCATGCTCATTTCGGCACGAACATGTCCGTGAATGTATCGACGTGGGTTGCGTCGAGCGACTGGGAATCGTTGCACAGGGCCATGATCGCTGCGCATTGAGACTGGCCGAAACGCGAAGCGACATTGGCGGCAAATTTTTCGATCAAAAGCGGTATCCCTTCGTTTCGGCGCCGCCGATGGCCAATGGGATATTCCACGGCGATCTTCGCCGTGCTGCTGCCGTTTTTGAAGAATACCTGCACGGCATTGGCAATGGAGCGCTTATCCGGATCGAGATAATCTCGAGTGTAGCGGCGATCTTCCTGACAAATCATTTTCTCGCGCAGCGCGTCGATGCGCGGATCGGCGGCGATTCGATCTTGGTAATGATCGGCGGTGAGCGCGCCGAAGATCAAACCGACGGCGGTCATGTACTGAAGACAGTGGTCGCGATCGGCCGGGTTATGCAGCGGGCCGGATTTGTCGATGATGCGGAGCGCCGACTCCTGCGTGGTGATCACCACTTCGGCGATGTCGGCCAGCCGCTCTTTGACCTCCGGATGCAGTTGAATGGCGCATTCGACGGCGGTTTGGGCGTGAAACTCTGCCGGAAAGGAAATTTTGAAAAGCACGTTTTCCATAACATAGCTCGAAAGGGGTCGTCCGAGCACGAAAGGTTTGCCGCGAAACAGCGCGTCGTAAAACCCCCAAGTCTTAGCCGTGAGGGCGGATGGGTAACCCAACTCGCCCTGCATCGCCATCAACGCCAAACGCACGCCCCGGCTGGTGGCATCGCCGGCAGCCCATGATTTTCGCGGCCCGGTATTAGGCGTGTGGCGGTAAAGCCGCAGCGCGCCGCCATCGGTCCAGGCGTTCGATAGCGCGCCGATGATGCGCTCCGTGCCGCCACCGAGCATTGCCGTTGCCACCGCAGCCGTGGCGACCCGCACGAGCAAGACATGGTCCAGACCAACGCGGTTGAAGCTGTTTTCCAGGGCTAGAATTCCTTGGATCTCGTGAGCTTTGATCATTGCGCGAAGAAGATCGGCAACGGTGAAGATCTTCTGTTGGGATCGGGTGAGATAATCGGCGAGAGCCAGTATGCCGCCGAGATTGTCGGAAGGATGGCCCCATTCGGCGGCAAGCCAGGTGTCGTTGAAGTCGAGCCAGCGAATCATCGCGCCTATGTTGAAAGCGGCATGCACCGGATCGAGCTGCAAGTCGGTACCGGGCACGCGCGCGCCGTTGGGCAACAGCGCCCCGGGGACCATCGGGCCGAGATGCTTGGCGCAGTCCGGATAACGGAGGGCGAGCAAGCCGCAGCCGAGCGTGTCGAGCAAATCGTAACGCGCCGTATCGATCGCTTCGCGGCTGGTCGGAACGTAGTCCGCGGCGTAGTCGGCGAGTTCGACAAGAATCGGGTCGGGCGCGGGCCGTCGATTGGATACTGCTTCACTCATTGCTCGGTTCTCACGCGTTTAAGGTTCGATGGTCAAGAACGCTGGCAAAGCTTGACCTACAACCTTTCATCGCTTGCCGATCGGCACGTAGGGGCGCGGCTCCGGACCGATATAGTCGGCGTTGGGCCGAATCAAGCGATTATCGGCGCGCTGTTCGATGATATGCGCGGCCCAGCCAGTGATGCGCGAAACGACGAATAGCGGCGTGAACATCGCAGTCGGGATGCCGCAGTAGTGATAAGCGCTGGCGCTGTAGAAATCCAGGTTGGGGAACATTTTCTTTTCGCGCCGCATGACCTGTTCGATGCGTTCGGAAATGGCGTAGAGCTTGGCATCGCCCTTCGCCTCGGCGAGCTTCTTCGACCAGACTTTGATGACGTCAGAGCGCGGATCGGAAATCTTATAGACGCGGTGGCCGAAGCCCATGATCAACTTCTTTGCCGCGAGCATTTCGAGCACGCCCTTTTCGGCCTCCTCCGGCGATGCAAACCGCTCGATCAGCTCCATGGCCGCTTCGTTGGCGCCGCCGTGGAGCGGCCCGCGCAGGGCGCCGATCCCTCCAGTCACTGCCGAGTAAAAGTCCGCTAGCGTCGCCGCGATGGTGCGGGCGGTAAACGTCGAGGCGTTGAACTCATGCTCGGCGTAGAGAATTAGCGATACGTCAATGGCGCGCCGCTGCAGCTCATCGGGCTTTCTGCCGTGCAACAGATGCAAGAAGTGGCCGGCGGTGTCGTCATCGTCGGTCTCGGTATGGATCCGTTTGCCGGCGGTGACGAAATGGTGCCAGTAAAGCAGCATGGCGCTGAAACAAGCGGTGAGCCGATTGGCAACGCCGATTTGCGTGCGCCCCGGTCCTTCCGGCTCCAAAGTGCCCAACATCGAGCAGCCGGTGCGCAAAACATCCATCGGATGGGCGCTGGCGGGGATTTGCTCGAGAACGGTTCTTAGCGTCGGGTGAAGCCCGCGCAGATTGCGCAAGCGAAACTTGTAGTCGTCAAGCTCGTCCTGCTTGGGCAAACGGCCGTAAATGAGCAAGTAGGCGACCTCTTCGAAACTGGATTGGGCCGCGAGGTCCTCGATCGCATAGCCCCGGTAGGTGAGCCCGACACCTTGTTTGCCGACCGTCGAAATCGCCGTATTGCCGGCGATGACGCCTTCGAGGCCGCCGATTTTCTTCTCCGCCATGGCTGTATCCTCCGGCTCGACAATGCAATGAACCGGCCCGTTAAATCAAGCGCTCGCCTCCCGCCCCTTGACAATTCCACATCATTCGATACCGCTGGAGCATCTTTTCGAGCGGGAGTGATTCATGGCATTACCTGAGAGATTCAAAGCGATGGTGGTTTCTGAAACCGCCGAGAAAGAATTCGTCCGCGAAATAACTCAGAAGGCTTTCAGCGAATTGCCCGGCGGTGAATTGATCGTCGAGGTCAAGTATTCGTCACTTAACTATAAGGATGCCCTTTCGGCCAGTGGCCACAAGGGCGTCACTCGCAAATATCCGCACACTCCGGGAATCGACGCCGCCGGTGCGGTGGTCGATTCCACCACCAAGGCCTTCGGGGTCGGCGAGGAAGTCATCGTCATGGGCTTCGATCTGGGTATGAATACCTCCGGCGGGTTCGGCCGGTACATCAGCGTACCGTCCGGCTGGGCGGTAAAGCTGCCGAGGGGCTTGTCGTTGCGCGACAGCATGGGATACGGTACCGCGGGATTGACCGCGGCGCTGTGCATCTTGCGTTTGATGGCCGCCGGTTTGAGCAAAGATTCGGGCGAGGTGTTGGTCACCGGTGCGACCGGCGGCGTCGGCAGCATCGCCGTGGCGATTCTCGCGAAGCTCGGGTTTAACGTCGTTGCCGCGACCGGCAAGACCGAAGAGAAGGAATTTCTCAATCGGCTCGGGGCGAAAGCGATTATCTCGCGTGAAGAGGCCAATGATACCTCGGGGCGCCCGCTGCAAAAGGGTCGGTGGGCCGGCGTCGTCGACGCGGTGGGCGGAAACATTCTTGCGACGGCTTTGAAAACGGCGAAGTATGGCGGCTTGGTCGCGGCATGCGGCAATGCCATGTCGGCGGATCTCAACATCAACGTGTTTCCGTTCATTCTGCGCGGCGTGAGTCTCCTCGGCGTCGATTCGGTGGAAATTCCCATGCGCGCCCGCCAGATGGCGTGGAACAAGCTCGCCGGAGAGTGGGGTATCGATCTCGAGCCCATCGTCAAAGAGGTGTCGCTAAATGATTTGAATCCGGAGATCGACAAGATTCTCAAAGGCGGCCTGCGCGGCCGCGTGGTTGTCGACCTGAGCAAATGATTCTCACGAGGGACGTCAAGAGTCGTTCGTCTAGACCATAGTGAGAAATGGTTGCCCCCAGTAGAACAAAAAGGGTGGTATTTGGCGCAAACAATCGGTCAGGATAGCGCTCTCGGTCATCTGCGAGTGATCGAGCTCGGCGATATTCCGGCGTCGTACGCGGCGCGGCAGTTGGCCGATCTCGGCGCCGATGCGGTCAAAGTCGAGCCGCCGGGCGGCGATCCTAATCGGCTGCTGCCGCCATTCGCCGGAGGTATCCGACATCCCGAGCGCAGCCTGACTTTCATCCATGCAAACACCAACAAACGAAGCATCGTGCTCGACTTCGACGAGGATCTCGATCGCCGCATTTTCGCTCAATTGCTTTCATCCGCGCACCTTTTTCTCGAAGCGACGCCATTGGGCTTTTTGGAAAAGTACGGCTTCACCGACGAGCGCTTTCGCGCCGAATTCAAAGGCTTGGCGATCGTGTCGATCACGCCATTCGGCCGCACCGGTCCTTATCGCCATTACAAAGGCAGCGACGCCATCGCCAATGCCAGCGGCGGCTTTCTTTTCGGCCAAGGCGATAACGCTAAAGGCCATTGTACGGCGCCGAGCCATCTGGCTTACCAGATGGCGGGTACCATGGCGGCCATGTTGGGGCTCGCGGCGGTGCGCCATGCGCGCGTCAGCGGCGCCGGGCAGCGCATCGACATGTCTTTGCAAGAAGCTTTGACCTTCACCAACAGCAGCAGCATCGCGCGCTATTCGAGGGAAAACCGCTTGGAACGGCGGCCCGGCGCCAGGGCGTACGGCGGTGCCGGCACGAACATTTACCGCTGCAAGGACGGCCGCTACGTTCATTTCACGACCAACATGCCGCACATGTGGAAAGAGTTCGCGCAAAATTGGCTGGCGCAAAAGACCCTCGCCGGACCGGAGTGGGAGAATCCGCGTTATCGCGAACAGCACGGCGAAGAGGTTGCGCGCGTGTGCGCCGAGTTTATCGGTACATTCGGCGCGAACGATTTCGCCGAGCAAGCGCAAACTCGCCATCTGGCCGCGGCGCCGCTCAATACCATCGGCCAGTTCGTGGAATGCGAACAAAACCGCGCCCGCGGGTGGGTGCAGGAACTCGATCACCCGGTCATCGGCAAATACAGAGCGCCGGGTCCGCCCATGCGCCTGTCGCTTACGCCGTTGCGGGTGCGCCGGGCGGCGCCGTTGCTCGATCAGCACCGGCGGGAAATCCTCACCGAATGGGAGCCGAGCGGTTTAGGCCCTACACAAGGGACGAGCGAGCAACAGCGCGAACCGATGCTCAAGGGTCTACGAATGGCGGATCTGACGCAACAATACGCAGGCCCGTTAGGAACCGAGCTGTTAGCGTATTACGGTATGGAAGTGGTGAAAATCGAAACCACGACGATTCCCGGCAAAGAACGCGAGGCGGCGGTGCATGCGTGCATGAATCGCGCCAAGCTCGGCTGCACGCTCAACCTGCGCCACGCCGAAGGCAAAGAGTTATTCAAGCGGTTGGTCGCCGAATCGGATGTCGTGGTAGACAATTTCAGCTCCGGCGTCTTGGAACGTCTCGGCTTCAGCTATGAGGTTTTACGTCAAATCAATCCCCGGATTGTCCAAGCAGTGATGCCCGGCTGGGGCTTGGAAGGTCCGCTGAAAAGCTGGGTCGCCTGGGGATGGCAGCTGCTCGCTTATACGGGAATCATGCGCCTGTGGGGTTATCCCGATTCGCCGATGGAGACCCGCTGCAAGATCGCCTGGCCGGACCGGGTCGGCGCGGTCACGATGGCGCTCGGCGTGCTCGCCGCGTTGGAATACCAGGCGCGCACCGGCAACGGGCAGTTTATCGAAGCCGGCATGCTCGAGGCGCAAGGCGCCATGCTCGGACCGGCGATTTTAGACTACACCGTCAACGGCAATGAATGGGACGCCATGGGTTACGAGGAAGTTCTCGGCGCGCCGTACGCGCCTTACGGCGTCTATCCTTGCTTCGGCGCCGACGATTGGGTCATTATCGCCTGTGCCGACGATGCCGAATGGCAGCGTATGATCAACCTGATCGGCAAAGCCTCTTGGGCCGCCGACTCGAAGTTCGCCAGCGCAGCGGGGCGCAAGAAGCAGCGCAACGAACTTGATCAATTGCTTTCGCAATGGACGAGTAAGTTAACGCCGCGCCAGGTCTTTCGGATGCTGCAGGAGGCCGGCGTGGCTGCCGGTATAGCCTGTTCGGGGGAAGACTTGTTCCACGATATTCATCTGCGCGCGCGCGGCCATATTGTCGAAACCGATGCTCAGCCATGGGGCAAAATAACGCACCACGGCTTGCCGGGAATTCCGTCGCTCTCTGCCGCCGATGCGGCCCGGCCGCCACCCTGGGTTGGCGCGCATAACGATCGGGTGTTTGGGCAGATTTTGGGCTTGAGCCAAGAGCAGATCGCGGCGCTCGCCGCCGCGGGAGCGATCAAATAGAGCGTCTGACAGAGCGTCCGGGTGGTAGCGACGACTCGCTAGGCCAGGATTTCGAACGTGAGCAGCGCGCGCGCCGCTTTGTGATAGGCCTCGGCGCAGGCCGCTTCGGTTTTCTCGGCTGGCGGAGCGATGATGCGAGCGCGGGCAGAAACCTTCAGCGGGCTGACATCGAAGGGGTAGGGATCGAAAACCACCGACCCCGGACCGTTGGGCTTGATCGTCAGTCTCACAGTCTCGCCGCTATTGTACGAAACCTGCACCGGCGCGATGGCGTACTCTTTGAATTCATTTTCGCCGGCATAGCCATCGCAGCAGAAATACAGCGACAGCAAATCGAAAACCTGCAGCGCCATGTAGTTGTACGCCAACTCGCTCTCGAAATTGCTGCGGTGGATGGCGAGGTGCTTCTTAATTTCGGCCTGCTTTTCTTCCATGGCTTGCTTGGCACTTTGCACGGCCTGGCTCCGTTCCCGCGCTCGCATGGCAGGCTCGGTGAAGACGCTGTAGCGGTTTTGCCACAGCCCGGTGCGGTGCATCGAAACCAACAATCCGGCGTAAAGATCCTGCGCGCTGACCCACTCGGCGTTGCGCGCGTAGGCTTTGAGCTCGACCGCTTCGAAATTCGGCACCTCTTCGCGATGCGCGTAAGGGCGCCCCTTCTCAACGTTCATCGGCGGGTTTCCTTCGAAGTCGCGATAGCCGCTGTCGTGGAAAGTGGTGGCCAAGACCATCGTCTGATAAGGCCGCAATCTGGAAAAGCGCTGATTGCCCCAGTGGGCGGCGAATTGCGCCGAGAGCTCGGCATGATCTTCCTGCAGACTGACATAGGAGCGTCCGTCTTTGAGTTCTCGGATGACCATGAGAGACCCCTCCTTTGAGTGTCTATCATTAGTGCGCTTCGCAGGCAAAAGTAAAGGGCTTCATTTAGCCGGCCGGTCAAGTAGGCTGATCTCTAGCCGGCGGGAATATTGGGGACCATCAACGCTCCAGCCAGCTCGGTCACGTCGGTCCAGGTGGCTGGGTCGATGTCCACGCCGGATTGGCGGCTCACCGCTTCTCTGCGCCGCGCCGATTCACCCGGAAGGAGGATTTCCTTGAAGCCGGGCGCGCAGGGAGTGGCTTTGATCAGAGCGATCAGCTCGTCGATCTTGTCATAGAAACTGCTCAAAGATTGGAATTCCTCGACTGCGAACGCCTGTAAGAATAATCCGTTGACGCCGTGGCCGCCGCGGTTCCACCAGGTCTTGCCGAGACCGTTGCCGCTGAGAACGCCGCCAAGAATTTCGCTGATCAGCGTTACTCCAGAACCTTTGTGGCCGCCGAACGGCAACATGACGCCGCGTGGCGGGCCGCGAAAACTTTTGAAATCGGTGGTGGGATGACCATAGCCGTCGAGCATGACCCCAGCGGGAATCTTTTCCTTCCTCGCAACGCGTCGCTGGATTTCGCCCATGCTCATTGAAGCCGTGGCGAAATCGAGAATGATATGACGGCCGTCGCGCGCGGGAACGCCGAACGCCATCGGATTGGTACCGGTGATCGGTTTCATGCCGCCGTAGAGCGTGGTCACCGCCGATCCTACGGATGCGGCGCCGACTCCAATGAGACCCTCGTCAGCGGCCATTTCCATGTAATCGGCGAGCCGGCCGGTGTGTCCGGCCCGGCGCAGGCAGACGATGCCGGCACCATGCGCTTTGGCCTTCGTGACCGCTATTTCCATGGCGAGCCGCGCGCCGACCTGGCCGATGTAATGTTTGCCGTCGATGACCGCGGTCAGCTTGCCTTCACGCTCGATGGTGGGCTTCTCTTTGACTTGGTAGATGCCCTTCGCGATAAAGTCGAGATACTGCGCCACCCGGATGATCCCATGGCCGGCGTAGCCACGCCGTTCGGCGCGAACGAGCAATTCGCCGACGAAATCGGCATCTTCCTTCGGCATACCGCCGGCGGCAAGCAAGTCTTGGCAAAACCTCAAGAGTTGTTGGTGGTCGATTTTCGGCACGGTGTCTCCTTGAAGAGCTCGGCAATGCTCTCGTAAAGACGCAAAGGCACGAAGCTTAGCAAACAGATTCTCCGAAGTTGGCGTTATTTTGCGCCAAGTTTAGTTGGCCTGCGCGGGAAAATATTTTTCCAGCCATTCGCGCACGATGTTAGTGAGGCGCGGATTTTCTTCGTTAAAGGTGAAGTGATCGACGTCGGAGAGCAAGTGCAGCTCGGCCGGCTGTCCGGCCTTCTTGAACATTTCGATAGATTCGTGGGTCGGCGTCACCGAATCATTGGCGCTGTGCAGCAACAACAACGGCCGGGGTGAAATATTGCCCACCTGGTCGTCAGCGCGAAAGTCATTCATGCTTTGGGCGGTCTCGGCGGGGAATTCCATGATCGACCCGCTGCTCATCCGGTTACGCAGTTTCTCCGGGATCGGCACGATGTCATAGCGCGGCACCATGAGGGATTTGCCGGTGCGCTCGCGATGCCGTTTGCCTTCTTCGAGCATGGCCGTGAATTTCGCCCACTTCTCGGCTCCCGGGTGTTGGCCGCGGAATTTTCTTTCGCCGTCGCCCCAACCGCCACACGAGATCACCGCCGCGACGCGCCGGTCGGCACCCCCTGTGAACACCGCCACGGCTGCGCCGAAGCTGCTGCCGACCAGCGCGATGCGCTCCGGATCGACTTCGTGGCGAGTCGCCAAAAACGAAAGCGCGTTGCGCGTATCGGCAACTTGATCGAAACAGATGATGCGGCCATGTTCGCCTTCACTCTCGCCGCAGCCGCGAAAATCGATCCTCAGTGTAACGTATCCCCACTGGCTAAACTGCTTGGCCACCACCGCCTGGCCGTGGCCGTCCTTATTGCCGCCGAAACCGTGCAGCACAATGAAGGCCGGACGGCGTTCACCGGCTTGGTAATTCTCGGGCAGGTCGATCAGACCCGCGATTTTCAAGCCATCGGATTGAAAGCTGACTTTTTCTTGCATGGTCCAACTCCTTGCGCGGAATCACTCGACAATGTTATCCCCAAGGACCCAGGAAAGGCTCGCCGGCATAGGAATCTGAATTTGCCTGCAAAGTTTCCGGCCATTCGCTCATGCGTTGCGGATTGCGCTGCGCCCGCGGCTTGACTTTACCGTCCCAGCCGATCTGTTCCATGGCGCAATAAAGTTGAATCGTGTGGCCATCGGGATCCGATACCGTAGCCGAATGATCGATACCGGGATGTAACTCGAGCGGAATCACTTCGTCGACTTTGCAACCGTGATCTTGCAGGAACTTTACGGCGTTCCTGAGCTGGCGATAATTGGCGAGCTGTAAACTCAAGGCTGCGCACTTGGTGAATTCGCCAAGGCCCAATGCCCGGCGCAGCGCGATCGGAAAAAGCGCCAGCGAATGATGTTCGGTATTGCAGCGAAAAAATAAGCAGCGCTCGCCTTGGCAGCTCACTTCTTCACTCAAGATGAAGCCAAGGCGATCGCGATAAAATGACTCGGCGGCGGTCACGTTTTCAGTAAATAAGTAAACGGGACCGAGGCGGACAATTTTGAATGGGCGCGGCAACAGAATCCCGTCGACATCGTAGATCGCCGGCAGGTCATCGCGATGGCGATAGCCGCTGATCAAATCGATACCCCTGGCGTTCGCCTGTTCCACTTCGGCGTACTCGGATATTTGCGGCAGTTCGGGCGGCTTATCGAAGCCGCGATCGTACATGCTGCGTGGCTTGCTGTGGCCGTTCCAGCCCACCTGCTCGATGCCGTAGTAAAGCTCGTTGCTGTGGCCGTCAGGGTCGTAAAGGTAAGTGTGCCAATTGGAACCGGGCATATCTCGGCCGGAGCGCTGCTGCTTGATATTGTTGTCGTTGAACCATCCGATCGCTTCGTTCACTTCGCGCAGACTGCCGACTTGCCAGGTGATCTGATTGATCGTCACACCGGGCTTTCGGACCGACCCAAAGCATCGCGCACGCGCTTCGGAAAGAGCACCATGGCATGATGATCGGTTCCGTAGCGTGTGAAGTAACCGTTGGGATCGCCGAGCCCGGCGACCTGTTCGGGACTCGCGGCGCGCTTGGAATAATCCATCACATCGGAAATCTTAAAACCGAGTAGATCGACGTAAAAGCGGCGCCCTTCTTCCATGCGCGTGAGGTTGAAGCCGAAATGACCGAGCCGGCGAATTTTAAACGGCTGGTCGAGCAACACGCCGCCCACGTCAAGTTTTTTTGTTGCCATTAAAAACCTCCGACTTTCGCCAGTCTATATAATCTTTTGGAAAAGCTGACAATGCACAGCGCAGATTTAACTTGCAAGCAGCCCTCGGCTGGACTAATTTGGAAACGACAGATTTAGCGCAGCAAAAAAGGAGACGAAAAATGGCGATTCAAGAACTGCACTCCAACGGCAAGATTTTCTGGCCCGGGGACGCGCGCGTTGCGGTGCTGCTGAGCTTCGATTTTCAAGGCGGAGAAGACGTCCGCCCCGACAAAAACGGCAGGATCAATCACGAGGAGTACACCCAAGCCGAATATGGACCGAACACCGGGATCTGGCGCATTCTACGTCTTCTTGCCGCGCATGAAGTCAAGGCGACGTTTCTGACTTGTGGCGGCATCGCCGAACGTTATCCGGAAGCGGTGGCGGCAATCGTGGCAAACGGCCATGAAGTCGCCGGCCACGGCTATCACCACGAGGTCGCGCGCGATCTGAGCAAGGAAGAGGAGCGCGATGTGATGAAGCGCACAACCGACATGATTCTCAGCCGGGCGCAGAAACGGCCGTTCGGCTGGCGCTCATGCACGCAAAGCCCGAACAGCATCGAGCTGCTGATGGAGCAAGGCTATCTCTGGAACAGCAACTCGTTTGCGCACGATCTGCCGTTCGTCTGGCAGAACGGCAAGAAAAAGCTCGTCGAGCTGCCGCGCCAGCCCTTTGGCGATGGGCGGACTTACGGCTCGCGCGACTCGGGCAACCCCGCGGACACGCTTGCGATCTGGAAAGCAATGTTCGACCAGTTTTACGAGGAATCGAGCCTCGGCCCGACATTCTGTCCGTTTCAGTTTCATCCTTACATTTCGAGCCGGCCCGGGCGCGCGAAGGCGCTATCCGATATGATCGCCCATATGAAATCGCACAAGGGCGTGTGGTTCGCCACCGGCAGTGAAGTGGCGCATTGGTGGCTGGAGAAGGGTTTCTCCGCCGAGGCCAACGGCAAGATCTCGAAAGTAGCGTAAAGAAGATTGGAGTAATGGAGCGTTGGAGTACGGGAGTGATGGGTGGAGCCCAATACTCCAAAGCTCCATTACTCCATTCCGGTCATGCTTTAAACCAGTAGCGGATTTTCTTCCGCATGCTGCGGCCCATCCTTTTCTTTGATTCGAACCAGATGCGCAAAAACCAGTTGCGCGCCGACCAGGCGAAAGAGGTCGATGTCGTAATCCACTGATGATTGAACTCGAATTTGGCCTTGATCTTTTTTATCTGCAGGCTCTTGCCGAATTTGCGCTTGAAGATGGCCTTGACGCTGACGGCGTTGCGTTCCTCGACAAAGACGATAATGTTCTCGACGGGCAGCAGCGTGCGAATGCGGGTAATCCTCTGCGCCAGCGAGATCTCGTTGCTGGCGCTCACCTCGACGAGATTGCTCAGCAGCTCGGGGTCTTGAATCGTTTGCTCGACTATCTGCCGGCGCAGCTTGATCTCCTGACCCGCATCGACGTTATAACCCGCTAAAACAACATACGTCTTGTGCTTCGACGTCTGCATCGATTTGCGCCACCAGTCGAGAGCGCGGTCGAGACAGACGCGAGAGGCTTGTGAGAGCCGCTGCGAATCGAGGACGCCGTAGGGCATGGCGACGATGACAATGGGAATGGCGGGCTCCTTCAAGAACAAATGGAGTAATGCAATGATGGAGTAACGGAGTGGGGAAGTGCGACCCGCACTACGCCATCACTCGAGGCCGCTTCTTTCTATGCTTCATAGATCAGGACATCGACCGGTTTGCCGCCGACGGCCAAATCGGGGCAGGCGCTCAGCGCGACCAGCAAATCCATCTCGGCGCGCAGATCCATATAGTTGCCCTCCGGCGGCCGCACTTGCGTGTGTTCCATTTTGCCCGTCTTGCCGTCGATGATCATATGCTGGTTCAAGTTGAACGGGCTCGGGATATCCTCGGGAATGATGCCGTACGAAGCCACCGCCTTCGATAGATTTTCATAGCAGCCGTGATCAGGGATTTCTTTGATTTGGCGCGGATAATATTCGGCCAGCCGGTTTTCCTGCTGTGCCAGCTTGAACCGATAGCCGCTGCACATGCCTTTCTGCAGGTCGTGGGTGCCGATCTTGTTGCCATCGTGAAGGATCGTCATCATGTGCTGGTTGTTTCGTCCCATCAGTTTATCGCCGGTGCTGAGGAACAGTTTCATGTTGTAAACTTTGGTGCGGGCTTGATCGAAGCGCTCGATCAAGTGACCTAGTTTGAAAAAGACGAAGTCCACGGTGGTGGTGGCGCTGATGCGGATCACTTGGCCCTGCTTCATTTCCGCCGACCAGCCGGTATTGTGCGGCACATGGGCCCGAATGATGGTTTTCATCGCCGGTCTCTCCTTTCCAACGGCGTTTGGGGACCCTCGGGCTCCTGCGCCGGCCCGGCGCGTCAGCCCAAACGGACGGGGATAAAACCCGTGTGCAATCTGTAAGTGAGATCGCGCAGCCTGTCAAGCAAAGTTGCGTATGGAGTTGTCGCCATCGAAGAAATAGTTTTTGAACGCGGCGACCATAATGTTGGCCAATCCCTCGTTATGGCTTTCGATGTGGCCGTAGTGAGTCAGACGGGGTACGACGATCAAGCGCAGCGCGTCGGCATAACGTTCGAATTGATTGAAAGCATAAACTTCGCGGCGGTAGGCGAGGCCGCGCTCGCCGCCTTCGATCCAGTGGCCCTTGTCGAATTCGCCGATGATGTGCAAGAGCTTCTTGCCGCGCAGACGATTCAAGTCCGATCGGTAAGTGATAAACAGTTCTTCCTCCGGCAGGCCGGAAATTCTTTTGATCTCGGGCATGAGCACATCATGGGCGCTGTGTTCGATGTCTTGGAGAAAGGGTTTGAACTGCGGCCGGCGGTGGTTTTCCAGTGCGAACCATTTTTCCACCGAGCCCCAGGGCTGATTGGGTCCGATGTAACCGCTATCGGCGTAACTTTGAGGCGAGCGGCGGCTCAGTTCCGTGAGAGTACGAAACTGGGCCGCGCGTTCCTCCGGTGTTTTCCTGGCGCAGAGCAAATCCCAATCCTTGCGCAACCACGACGGCATGCCGGTGCCGAAGCCGAGCCCGCCGATGAGTTTGTTTCTTAAGCCGTACTGTTCCATGAGGTAAAAGTATTCGCCGCCGGTAGAGTGACCCCACATGAAGATCGCTTGGGGCAGCGTTTGTTCGACGAGTGCTTTGATCGCCTCGGCGCACATGCGGAAGGTAAACACGGCCAGGCGATTGCTCAATTCCGTGTCGCTCGGAACTTGGCCAATGAGGAATTCCGGCCGCCGCTCGGAAATCGGCGGCCAGGGCTTTCGGCTATAGTGGCCGGGCAATGAAATTGCGAGTACCGGAATACCGAGCGATGCCATGTGTTGCGCCACGCCCACACGGGCCTTCTTGGGATCGCTGCGGCTGAGATCAGCATATTCTTCAGGACCGTCGGGAGTGAAGATAAATTCGTATTCGTTGGCCGCGCCGCCGTGGATCATGACAACGGCCATGTCGGGGATCGACACGCGCGCGGGCGTAAACAGCCGTCCGTGGATGTCCCACTGAAACAATGCTCCCGGTTTTTCCGGGTTCGGGTAGCGCTGAATGGTGTGTTGAACTTCCCGCACGGTAAACGGCGCGCGCGGAAATGAATCCGGCAGGTTCGTATAATCGTCGAACGTCATGTAGTAGATGTAATCGTCCTGCAGTCCGGCGCCGCTTTTCAATGCGGCCACCAGCCGGTCCATCGCTGCGCGGCTCATGAGATTCTCCGCAACATGAAAATGGCTATCACAGATATCGGATTAGAAGGCGAAGTCAAACGGACCCCGCCGAAGCCGCAAGGATCTCTTCTGATGAGGGCTGCGCTGTGGATCAACAAGGGGTGCGCCCCAATTGACAAGCTATCGCCGCTTTCCTAATAATATCGATAGCTTCTGCCGCTGAGGAGACTTCTATGCTAAAACCGATTGGAATGACCGAGGGGCATTATGAATGCCGCTCGCTGGACGAAACACTGCCGATTTTCACCGACTTGTTGGCGGCTGAAGTGGTGCAGCGTACGGCGAAGCAAGCGGTGGTGAAGCACCCCAATACCGCCTGGCGCCTGGTGATTCACGAAGGCGGTCCCGAGGCGAAGAACAAACCGCACACCAATCACTATGGTTTTCGGGTCGCCAGCTCAAAAGAGATTCCCCGAGCGCACCAATATATTTCCGATCATAAGGCCCAGTACAACATCAAAAGCGTAACCCCGCCGCACGAGGCTCACTTCGCCTATTCGATTTATTTCAAAGAGCCGGGCGGCAACGATCTCGAACTGGAATATTATAATCCGGCGGCGATCAAACACGGGCGCCGCATCGCCGCGCCGCACTGGACCACGCCGCTGTCCGAAGAGAGATTTCCCGGGCGCGGCTATGTGCCTCAGGCGATGACCCATGGCACGCTCAATTGCGATGACAAAGAAAAAAGCGATCAGTTCCTCGCCCATGTGCTCGGTCTGGAGATCATCGGCGGCGGGCGCATGTCGACCTATATCAGCGTGCCGAAAATGGGTCCCTGGTACGTAGTCGTATTGCCGACGACGCATCGGGATTATCTTTCCGAGGCGAACCGCTTTACCTTGCAATTGGCAAGCGCCGAGGAGGTCGAAGACGCGCACAAGGATTTTTCCAAGCACGGCAAACAGCTCGGCATCCACGAGCTGCGCGATCTCGAGACCAACGGGCGGGCGCATTTCCTGCTGAGCGATGTCAACAAAAACTGGTGGGAAATCACCTCGTGACCGTCGGCATCGGCGTCTCCAAAGCGCCGCTCCAGAGCGGTTAGCGTTGAAACCGAGGCATGACCTTGATGGCGAAGGCTTCGACGCTTTCGCGGTAAACCTTGCGGGCCGGCGTGAGCATCAGGTGATCGACGCCGGCCGCTTGTAATTCTGCGACTCTTTGAATGCATTCCTCGGCATTGCCGGCGATCGAGAAGCGGCGCACCAGGTAATCATTGACCAGATCGGGATCGACCCGCTCTTCCATCGGTTTCATGACGTCGAAGCCGGCCATGAATTTTTTTACTCCCTCGAGTTCTTCCACCGGGACCGTTTCGTAGGTGAAACGGAAGTTGTGATGGGCACGATTGGCGATGCGGTTGCGGATGATCTTTCTGGCTCTATTTCCGTCATCCTCGATGCATAACATGCCGGCGGCGATGATGCTGATTTCGCGCGGATCACGCCCGGCCTCACGCGCGCCTTCGGCGATTTTTTCTTGGGCCCAGTGATAGACTTTCAGGTCGAATCCGGTGCCGAGAATCACGCCGTCGGCACAGCGCCCGGCAAGCTGCAAACCCTTCGGGCCTTCCGCTGAGACGTAGATCGGCGCGGGCTGATGGACGGTAAAGCCGATGCCGAACTCACCGGTCGGAAACACCGCGGCGTCGCCGCGCACGAGCCGGCGAATGAGCTGGATGGCCGGTTCAAAATCTTTCAACGGCGTCGCCTTCAGGCCCTGGCTATAAACCGGGCCGTCACCCGTGCCGATGCCGATGAGGGCGCGGCCGCGGGCAATTTCGTTGAGCGATGCCGCCGCGCCGGCGATCACTGTTGGATGGCGGAAGACGATATTGGTGACGGCGATACCGAGCAGCAAGCGCTCGGTGAGCATGGCGCAACTCGCTAGAGTCTGGAATGAATCTATCGAACTCAGGTGACTGTCGCCGACAAAAATGCCGTCCCAGCCAAGCTCTTCGGCGCGTACGGCGCGCTGGTGGATCTCATCGACATTTTTGATTCCGCCGTGCAGGCTGTGAATGCTGAATTTCATAGGGGGGGTTCGGGCTACGGGAACTCAGAGCACGTACTGACGGGCCTCCAGCGAGCCTCAGGGATTCCATTCGATCAGGGCGCAGCCCGTCGCCCAGGGGACCACGGGCTCGTAAGCGACTAATTCGGCTTTCCAGCTCTGCAACGCGCCGGCGAGCGCGATCCAGGTTCTGATCTCGTGACCGCCCGATCCAGCTTCGCTGTTAATCTCGTCGTGCGTATAGGCCGTAATTTCTGGATAGTTGCGAGCAATGAGATTGTCTAAGAACCGCTTGTCAAATGGAATATTGATTTTTCCGTGCTGTGCTTCGCCCGGCCAGTGGGAGAGCCCGCCGGTAGCAATCAGGGCGATGCGCTTTTCGCTACGGGCCAGGACTTGCCCGAGAAATTCACCGAAAGCGAAGCAGCGCTTGGCTGTCGGCATGGGCGGCGTCAGCGTATTGATAATTACCGGCACGACCGGAACCTTCATGCTCGGATTTAGAAAGTGCAGCGGCAGGTAGGTCGCGTGATCGAACAAAAGCTCGTCGGAGAACAGCGGATCAAAGCCGTTGTCCAGGCAAGCAGCGATTAGTTCGCTCGCCAGTTTGGCATCTCCCGGAACGCGACCTTTGGGTATGCGCAGCCATTCCTCGATCGGGCCGTCGTAATGTTGGGCGCGACCAATACAAAAAGCCGGCATGCTGTTGAGAAAAAAATTCGCCCAGTGCTCGACGGTGATGGCGACGATCGTATCGGGATTCTGCGCAGCTAAACGTTCGCCGAGCTTGCGGTAGCTGCCAAGAAAGTTTTCCGCCTGTTCTTTGGGCGCCGTCTCGGTCCAGGCGGTCATCCCTGGCGCATGACTCGCCGCGCATGCAAATACGACCGGCATAACTCACCCTAAGCCCTTGAGCGATTTTGCGTAATCCTCATTGGAAATTTTGTGCAGCAAGGTAAACGGCCGGAGCAGGAGCGAATGGACGCCCATTGCGTAGAGAGCGCGCACATCAACATTTAAGATTGCCGCGCTTTCCCGTTCGGTCAAGTCGTAGGTTTTGACGAAGTTCGGTGCATCCTGACGATAGCGCTCGCGCCGCTCAGGATCGCGGTTGACGTGATAAATGAGCTTTTGCACCTGGTAGAGACTCATATTGAACAATTTCGCGTTTCTTCAGGTAATGAGAAATTGATTCGAGCTGACGCTGCCACAAAGCACTATTAATCCAGCTTTTCGTGCAGCCAGGCGAGCACGGTCTGAAGAATATTCGGGATCGCGCCCATGTGGCCGCCGGGGAAAAGGCGTATCGTCTTTGGACGGCCGTGTTCGAGCAACAAATAAAAATCCTCCAAGGGCACCTGCTTGTCTTCTTTGCCGTTGACGATCAGGAGCGGCGCCGAGGGTTGGTCGAGCAATCCCTGATCTTTGAGCGACAGCGCCGGCATCACCGCGCATAGCTCGTCAAAGGTTTTTTTGCCAAAAAGGTTGGCGCGCGCTTCGATCAAATCGAAGAGATAAGAATCGGCGTGACGCGAGCGTTCCTGCCAATCGGGCTGGAAGAAATAATGAATGCCGCCGCCCCAATTGACGGCGGCGCACAATCGCTCCGGGGCCAGATGAGCGAGCTTGGTCGACCAGTAGCCGCCGAAGCTCGCGCCGACCACGGCGACTTTTTTGCTATCGACTTCCGGCCGTCGGAGCAGATACTCCAGTACGGCAACGTGAACCTGATGCGCCTCCGGGCCGGCGAGCAGCGGGCATTCCCCGGTGCCGGGACTGTCGATGATGAAACAGCCCCAGCCTTGCTTGACGAAGTTCTCGCCGAAAGAGTGGCGCTCTTCCTTCCAGTTGTCGATGCCGCCCCAGTGTAGGACCATAGGCGCCGGCAGCCGCGGCGGCAGGCGGAGGTGGCCGATGATGGACCTATCCTGAAAAGGTACTGACACGCACTGCACCGGAATAGCGAAATATCTCGACGCGGCGAGAAACATTTCGCGGGTTTTCTGGTAGGCGTGGTGTTTACCGGGCGTGCTCGGAAACGGATGCCGCGCAATGCCGTAGTAGCCGTAGGACTTGAGGTAGGATTCCTGGGCGAGGGCGGCGTCGCCGGCCTTTTCCGCGGCTTTGCCTTGCTCTTCCCATTTTGCGCCCAATCGATTCCATGCCGCGGCCCAGGTCTCGCCCTCGAAATTGCTCATCTGGGCGAGCGCCTGTTCGGCTTCCGCCCTGTCGGCATGGAGAAACGGCGCGCGCTGGCCGATGCGCGCGCGGATATCGTTCTTCACTTCTTCAAGACTGCGCGGTGCGCTCATTGAAAGATTCCCGATTATCGATCGCTCCGGCTATCTAATGCCGAAATTGTCCTGAGGTCAATCTCGCGCGGGCATTTTTTCGGTGCGTATTAACGAGTTCGTTGATCAGTGACAGCACGAGTCTAAGGCGAGTCGTGGAAAGCACGGCCATCCGACGGAAGCGCTCGCGTTCAAACGCCACTGCCGCGGTTCGGGCGCCAGCCGACAAGGCAGAGAACTTGCCCGCCCCGGGGAAACGAGTCGCCCTTAGCTCTGCATACGAATGCTCCACAACTTACGAACGCATTAAGAATTGGCGTATTTTGGGGTTGACCTTTGCTTTTCACCGTGTCATCCAAATATGCAAATAACGGCTGAGGTAAGACCGAACCGGATCGTCTCGGCGAATGCGGAGTTCCTGCATGGCTACGATTATCGACGGCAAGGCCGTCGCTAAAGAAGTCCAAAATCAAATCAAACAAAAAGTGGATGGGCTCGAGCGGCGCTGGGGAATGGCTCCCGGACTGGCAGTGGTTTTGGTCGGCGACGATCCAGCTTCGCATATCTACGTTCGTAACAAAGAGAAAGCCTGCAGAGAGGTCGGCATCAAATCCTTCGAGCATCTACTGCCGGCGACCATTTCCGAGAAGGAATTGCTCGGCTTGGTGCACCAGCTGAACAAGGACAAACAGGTACACGGCATCTTGGTGCAATTGCCGTTGCCGCCGCACATCAAGGCGGAGAAAGTTCTCGAATCGATTTCGCCGCACAAAGACGTCGACGGCTTTCATCCGGTGAACCTCGGCACGCTAGCCCTTGGCGGAGACGGGTTCAGGCCATGCACGCCGCTCGGCATCATGCGGCTGTTGGAGGCAGTTCATTGCGATCCCAAAGGCAAGAGCGCCGTGGTGGTCGGCCGCAGCAACATCGTCGGTAAACCGGTGGCGCTGATGCTGCTGGAGAAGCATGCTACGGTGACCATTTGCCACTCGCGGACGGTGAGTCTGCGCGATGAAGTCAGCCGCGCGGATATTCTGGTGGTGGCCATCGGCAAAGCCGGACTGGTGCGCGGCGAATGGATCAAACCCGGCGCGGTAGTCATCGATGTCGGCGTGAATCGATTGCCCAACGGCAAACTGGGCGGCGACGTTGAATTCGAAACCGCCAAAGACCGGGCGTCGGCGATCACTCCGGTGCCGGGCGGCGTCGGTCCGATGACGATCTGCATGCTGCTTTTCAATACCTTCAAAGCGGCGAAAGATTCGCTGCAGCGCGAGCGTTGAACGGCCATAGCGACCGCAGCGACGTGGCTCCCACGCTAAGAAGAACGCCGCTCTATGAAGCGCACCGGCGCGCCGGCGCCAAGATGGTGCAGTTCGCGGGCTGGCAGATGCCGGTGCAGTACCATGGCGTCATTGCAGAACACCTGGCGGTGCGCCGCGCGGCCGGCCTTTTTGACGTGAGCCATATGGGCGAGATCGAGGTGCGCGGACACGGCGCGTTGGAGCTTTGCCAACAACTCACGGCCAACGACGTCGCGCGGCTGGGCGTGTTGCAGGCGCAATACAATCTCTTACTCAATGAGCGGGGCGGCGTAATCGATGACGTGATCATTTACCGGGTCAAAGCGGACGCTTATTTGTTCTGCGTCAACGCCTCGAACAGCGAACGGGATTTCGCTTGGATTCGCGGCCATGGAGGAGGAGCCGTTGAGGTCGAAAACCAGAGCGCCCTGTACGCGCAATTGGCGTTGCAAGGCCCGGTCGCGGCGGCTATTTTGCAGCCGCTGACGGCGTTCGATTTGACGCAAGTGAAATCTTTTCACTGTGCCTTTGCCGATATCACCGGGATTCGCTGCATGGTCGCGCGCACCGGGTATACCGGCGAAGACGGCTTTGAGTTGTATTGTCGTGGCACGGACGTCGAGAAACTATGGAACGGACTCCTCAGCGCCGGCGCGCCTGAGGGGCTAGTGCCGGCGGGCTTAGGCGCGCGCGACACGCTCCGGCTCGAGAAGGCGTATCCGCTCTATGGCCACGAACTGGATGACAACACGACGCCGCTCGAAGCCGGGCTTCAATGGGTGGCGAAATTATCCAAAGCCGATTTTATCGGCCGGGATGCTCTCATGAAACAAAAAGCCGAAGGCGTACGGAAAAAGCTCGTCGGCTTGGAACTCGTAGGGCCGGGAATTGCGCGCGCAGACTATCCGCTATTCAAGAACGGCCGGAAAATCGGCCGTGTTACCAGCGGCACGCAATCGCCGTCGTTGGCGAAGGCGATTGCCCTCGGTTACGTCGCCAGTGAAGAAGCCGCGATCGACAATCGGATCGATGTCGAAATTCGCGGGCGCCACATTCCAGCCAAGATCGTGCCTTTGCCTTTTTACCGCCACGACGGCGCAGGGAAATAGCTAAGGAGGTAACTCAGCATGGAATTCCCCGAAGGTTTGAAATACTCGAAAGAACATGAATGGGTGCTGGTAGAAGGCACCACGGCGACCATTGGCATTACCGAATATGCGCAGGAAGAGCTGGGCGATATCGTTTACGTGGAGTTACCCGAGGTGGGCGAGAAAATCGTCAAGGACGATCCCTTTGGTGCAGTCGAGTCGGTGAAGGCGGTCTCGGATGTTTATGCGCCGGTGAGCGGCACGGTTGTGGAGGTCAACGATGTGCTGCCCGACAACCCGGAGACCATCAACGATGATCCCTACGGCGATGGCTGGATGATCCGGGTCGAATTGAGCGACATGGATGATCTCAAGGATCTGATGGATGAAGAGGAATACGCCGAGTACGTCGCGCAGCAAAAAGACGAGGACGAAGAAGAAGACGACGACCAGGACGAGTCCGAAGAGGAAGAGGACGAGGACGACAAATAGCTCGAATCGATGAGATACACGCCCCATACCGCGGCGGACCAGGAGCGCATGCTCCGCGCCATCGGCTACACCTCGCTGGAAGAACTCTACCGGCACGTACCGCAATCGCTCCGCGAGCGGGCTAAGATCAACCTGCCGGACGGCTTGACTGAACTGACGGTATGCCGCCGACTCGCCGATTTGGCGGCGGAAAACGTCAATGCCGCAGATTGGAGCTTTTTTCTCGGCGGCGGCATCTATCAGCATTTCATCCCGAGCGCCGTAGACGCGATCATCATGCGCTCGGAATTTGCCACCTCGTACACCCCCTATCAGCCCGAAGTCAGCCAGGGAACGCTGCAAGCGCTGTTCGAATATCAGACGCTCATCTGCCAGCTCACCGGGATGGAAGTCTCTAACGCGGCGGTTTACGACGGCGCTTCCGCGGCCGCCGAAGCGGTCTTGATGGCCCGGCGCATTCAACCGCCAAGCCGGCGCCGCGTGCTGGTCTCGCGCGCCTTGCATCCTCAGTTCCGCGCCGTCATCGCAACTTACCTGCAGAACCTGTCCGACGTTCGGCTCGAGGAAGTTCCTTTCGACGGCACCGGCGGCACCGATCTCGAAGCATTGTTCAGCCGCCTCGACGAGCGCGTCATGTGCGCATTGGTAGGTTATCCGAATTTTTTCGGTGTCGTCGAGGATCTTGCGCGCATCAAGCCGGCTTGTGTTCGGGTCGGCGCGCAGCTGGTCTCGGTGACGACGGAACCGCTCGCGCTTGCACTGCTCAAGCCGCCGGGGGAATTCGGCGTCGATATCGCCGTGGGCGAGGGCCAGAGCCTGGGCGTGCCGATGAACCTGGGGGGCCCTGCGTTCGGATTTTTCACCTGCCAGAAAAAATTTGTCCGCAACATGCCGGGACGGCTGGTCGGCGAAACTCTTGATAGCGAGGGGCGGCGGGGCTACGTGTTGACTCTGGCGACGCGCGAACAGCACATCCGCCGCGAGAAGGCGACCTCCAATATTTGCACCAGTCAAACGCTCTGTGCGCTGGCTGCGACGGTTTATCTTTCGCTACTGGGCAAATCCGGCATCCGCCGCCTCGCTGAAATCAACCTGGCGCGTGCCCACCGCACTCAGCGTCTATTGATTGAGGAAAGCAAGCTCAGCGCGGCTTTCAGCGCGCCCTTTTTCAACGAATTCGTCATGCGCGGTGAAAATCTGGAAGAGCGCTTCCGGCGCTGCGCCAGTGAAAGAATCATCCCCGGCATCCGTCTGGAGCGGTGGTATCCCGAACTGACCGATTGCTGGCTAACTTGCGTTACCGAAATGAACGAGCCCCAGGAGATTGAGGCCCTTGTCCGAACCGTCGCGGGGTAGAAAAGTATCCAGTATCGGCGAGCCCAAGCTGCTCTTCGAAAGCAGCTCGGCGGGGCGGAGCGCTATGCTGTGGCCGCCTGAGCCGCAGGACAGTGCCAGCGCCATACCCGAAGCGCTGCGGCGCGATGATATCGCCGGATTCCCCGAACTCGGCGAGCTCGAGGTGCTGCGCCACTTTACCCGACTGTCGCAAAGAAACTTCGCCATCGAAAGCCAATTTTATCCGCTCGGCTCGTGCACCATGAAATACAATCCGAAGGTCAATGAAGTTGTTGCGCGCCTGCCTGGTTTTTTACAGGTTCACCCGCTGGTAGCGGCGGATCTGCTGCAAGGGGCGCTGGCCTTGCTTTACGAGCTGGAACGAATGCTGGCGGAAATCAGCGGTCTGGATCACGTAAGCTTACAGCCGTCGGCCGGGGCCCAAGGGGAACTCACCGGGTTGATGCTGATTCGGGCCTATCTCGCTGACCGCGGCGATGCGCGTCGCAAGATCATCGTTCCCGACACGGCCCACGGGACCAATCCGGCAAGTTCGACGTTGTGCGGTTACGACGTCGTGCAGATTTCCTCCAACGAGCGCGGCGTCATCGATGCTTCGGCGGTGACTCGAGCGATGGATTCCTCCGTGGCGGCGATCATGATAACCAATCCCAATACCCTCGGACTGTTCGAGACCCACATCGAAGCGATCGCCGAAGTGGTGCACCGGCAGGGCGGCCTAGTCTATCTAGACGGCGCTAATTTGAACGCTCTCATGGGGATTGCCAAACCCGGTCATATGGGTGTTGACGTATTGCACATGAATCTGCACAAAACTTTTTCGACACCCCACGGAGGGGGGGGGCCAGGGGCCGGGCCGGTCGCCGTCGGCGCAGCGCTGCGCGAGTACTTGCCGGTGCCGCGGATCGTTAAAAATGGCACCCGCTTTGAACTCATAGAGGCGGCGCCGAAATCGGTAGGACGGGTGCGGTCCTATTTCGGCAATTTTGGCGTGTTGGTGCGCGCCTACAGTTATATTCTTTCCCTGGGCGGCGATGGTCTCGAGGAGGTGAGCCGGATGGCGCTGCTCAACGCCAACTATATCCGCAAAAAACTCGAAACCAGTTATCAGCTCGCCTACGACGAACCCTGCATGCATGAATGTGTTTTCACCGATCGAATACAGCATCGAAACGGCGTCTCCACGCTGGACATTGCCAAGCGCTTGCTCGACTACGGTTATCATCCGCCCACGATTTATTTTCCTTTGGTAGTCTCCGGCGCGCTGATGATCGAACCGACCGAAACCGAGGCGCCGGAGACGCTCGATGGTTTCATTGACGCCATGCGCGCGATCGCCGAGGAGGCGAAGAGCGATCCGGAATGGGTCAAGCAGGCGCCGCACTCGACGCCGGTTCGGCGCTTGGACGAAGCCCGCGCGGCGCGCAAGCCGCTGCTCAGATGGCAGGCCGCAGGCTCGCCGGACGCTCAAGGCTAGTCCACGAAGCGAAAATTTTTAGCCAACTCGGCGCAGCAACCATCAGCGCGGGTTGCCGTAGTTCACGCGATTATCGTGATATTCCATTGAGGCCGAGATCGAGAGCGGAACCGACTTGATCCATGAGGGTATCGGCGGAAACGGCGCGGCGGCTCTGACCGCGCGTAAGGCTTCGTCATCGAGCACCTGGGATCCCGACGAACGAATCATTCGCAGCTGTTCCAGTTGACCGCCGCCGCCGATGGTAAACTCAAGGGCTAAGCGGCCCTGCAAACCGTAGCGCAGGGCCATTTCGGGGTATTGCCACTGCTGTTCGATGTTTTGCTTGATCTTGGTGAAGTAGCTCACGTAGAGGGGATCGCGAGTATTCAGGTTCACCGGTCCGCCGCGCGCGCCACCCGACGAATAGGTGATCGTCGGCAGCAACTCCTTGAGGCTCGGCAATGGTCGCTCGACGACTACCGTATTTTCCGGAAGTTGCTCGCGCTGCGGCGGTTCCGCCGGTGATCGGGCTGCGGGCATCGGATCGACCGGCTCGCGGTCCGGCACCGAGAATTCCTTGGGCGCTTTGACGATCGGTTGCTTTTTCGCGATCCTCGCGGGGGTGTTGGAAGCGCGCGGCGTAGGGTTGCCTTGGGGCGCTCGCGCCGCTGGCGGCGCGAGCGGTCTCTCAACCTGGGGCAATATCGACACCCTGATCGGCTCGGATGCTGGCGCCTGGCGAATCGGTTTTGTACTGGCCATCAAGAGAGCCAGAGAGTGAAGCGCAAACGAAATCGCCAGGAAACGGCCCAAAGCTGTGTTATTAAGGCTCACAATCGTATATTATCGCCTTTGACTTAGTCGGCAAACCGGAGCGGCAAGGTTTCCACGCCAGCTGGCGCAGGCGCGGGGGAGAAAAATGTTTGGCTTTGGCCTAGGCGAGCTGATCGTCATTCTGCTCATTGTCTTAGTAGTGTTCAATCGCCGCCTGGTGGATGTGGGCGAAGGGCTGGGCAAGGGCATCCGAAAATTCAAGAAAGCCCTGAGAGGGCCTGACGAAATCGACATCACGCCCAAAGACGATTCAGACAAGCGCTCATCCAAACCCTGACGCTAAGCATCGCTATCCGCGAACGCGACGGCGCAACTGAAGTCCTTGACTGCTTTGTTGGCTTTGAGAAATACCATCGCAAAGGGGACCGAGTCGCCGGGCGGCATCTCAAAACTTTTCAGCGGCTTAAGGCTTTGCAGGTGAGGAATGTCCTCCAAAGTCATGCCGCGCAGGATCTTCGCCGAGAGCGTATTGCCGACCCAGACCGTCTGCTGCTCTAATTCTTTGCCGTTTTCGTTTCGGATCTTGCCGGTGAGCTGAACCTCGCGAATCACGACGGGGTTCTGGTTGATCGCCACGCCGGTAATGACGAAAACTTCCCGGTTCCCCTGAATCATTTGATAGCCGCCTCGCAAGGATTGCAGCAAAATGCCGTTTTTCAGATGAGTATTCTTAACCACCGCAGCGCCGAACAGAGGAATCTTTTTGACCAGCTCCTCGGAAGTTTTCGGGTGCGCGTACGTGATCACCGCCGCCAGGGAGAAGCCGATGACGATCAGGGCGAAAAGCGTCAGAAACGGTAGAATGGAAGCTTGCTGATCGAGATACGACGACATGGCCAGAATATTCTGCGCGCGGCGTTCCCTTTCTTCGTCAGCCGCGGCATCAGGCTGCACGGCGTAACCGATCGCAGTAGCGTTCGAATCCGATGGCGCCGGCGGCTCGGCACCTTCGGTGAAGCGAGGCTCTTCCATCGCAGACTTGGTATCCGCATGAAGCGCCCACTCGTCCGGGGCGCTCATGGCCGCCGATGAGGGCTTCTCAACAGGGGCTTCTATGCCTTCGCGAGGTGTGCCTTCCGGATGTTCGGGCGGGGCGGATGGCAATATCTCTCTGGACGGGAATGAGAAGCTCAATTCTTCTTCTTTGGTCGGTGTCTCTACGGTTGCGGTTGAGGGGAGGCCCGGTTGGGGCGGCGGTTCGGACGGTTCTTCCGTTTCAAGCTCGAAGGTATGGCGGCAGCGCGAGCAGCGAAACGCGGGTGCGGCGCCTTTCAAAACTTCATCCGAAACTTTATAGGTTGTCTTGCAATTTGGGCACTGGACCAGCATAGATAAATTTCCGCCCCTCGACGAAAACGGCTAAAACCGGAAAGAAGGCAAAGCGATTCTAGAAGAATCCTCGGAAACGTCAAGGTTTTTAGCTAATAAATCATTCTATTTGCTGAATAATCCTCCTGTGCCAACGTCTAAAAAGTAGGTTTTCTGTGGAGCCGAGCGACCGGGAACTGGTCAAGCAATGCCAAGCGGGCGAGGTGAGCGCTTTCCAGGAACTCGTCTCGCGGTATCATCAAAAAATTTACCTGGTGAGTCTTGGCATGCTCAGAAACCGTGAGGATGCTCTGGAAGTGGCCCAAGAGGCATTTTTTCGCGCGTATCGTAAGATTCACAGTTTTCAAGGCGACTCGTCGTTTTACACATGGATATACCGGATTGCCGTCAATATATCGATCGACACGCAACGGCGGCAAAAGCGCAATCCGTTGGATTTTCGTGAATCAATGGACGGCGTCTTGGAAGCGCAGAACGAAGTGGCGAAGGATCCCTTCCTCGACGCCCATGAGCGCGAGCTGCGGGAACAGCTGAATAAAGCGATCGGCGAGCTGACACCGGAACACCGCGCCGTGATCGTCCTACGCACCCTGGAAGGAATGTCGTACAAAGATATCGGCGAGATCCTCGGCTGTTCCGAAGGCACGGTCATGAGCCGACTGCATTACGCGAGAAAAAAATTGCAGGAAAAATTGAGCGCTTTTTTATGACAAACTGTGATACCATACGTGAAAAAATAGGCAGCTGGCTCGACGGCGAGTTAAACGCGCACGACAGCGAATCGGTGCGCGCGCATCTGCTGGATTGTGGCGCGTGCGCCGATGCGCGCCGGCAGTTGGAAAAACTCAACCTGACGCTCAACGAGCAGCTCAACGCCGAAGCAGCACCGGTCGATTTCCCGGCGTTTTGGCGCGCGGTACAGCAGCGAATCGAGCAGAAGCGTTCCTGGCACGAAGTGTGGTTGGAGCGCTGGCGCGAACTGGCAAGCGCACCCAAAATCGCCTGGTCCGTCCCGGCCTTGATCGCATTGGTGCTTGCGTGGTTTTCCATCGAATCCTTCTTGCCGGGCTGGCGCGCGGCGCCGCGCAATAATTTCGCCGCGGTCGAGTCCATCGATGCCCATGGCCGGAGCGTCGCGCTGTTGCGTGAAAACGAAACCAAGACTACTGTAATCTGGCTGTATCAAGATCAAGAAGGTGACAATGAAACTGCTGAAGACGAGACGAAATCGGGTCCTGCTTTTTAGTCTCTCGCTGGTGTCTTTGGCCGGTTTGGGTGCGGCGGCGGAGAAAAACCCGCAATCAGTGTTGGTAACCATTCGATCGATTCTGGCAGCCAATCAATCCGATGAGTTCGATGCCAAGCTTAAGGGAATGGAGCAGCAGCTAAAATCACTGAAATACCGTTCCTATCGTTCCTTAAAGGATGATAGCAAAACGGTGCCTTGGCAGGGCACGCAATCTTTCGAAATTCCCGGTGGAAGGATCCTCAGCGTCGCGCCCCAGGAGTATCAGAATAACCGAATCTCGCTAAAGGTTCGCCTCACCGAAAACGATAAGCCGGTGGTCGATACGACCGTGAGAATACCGAACAAGGGCAACTTTATTCTCGGCGGCCCGCCGCATGAAGGAGGGGCGCTAGTGCTGTCGATCTCCGCGGCGACAAATTAGCGACCGCAGAGTCCGACGCTAAATCGAGAACTTCAGGTTGCCGACCGCCATTCGATCGCGCCACCCGACCCAGAGATTGGTGGTGAGATATTTATCGCCGAAATCTGGGAAAATGGTCACGACGGTGCCGGAGCGCAGTTTGCGCGCCAATTTGAGAGCGGCGAAAAGAGCGGCGCCCGAGGATTGGCCGACGAGAACTCCTTCCTCTTGACTTAGTCGATACACCATCGAATAAGCGTCTTCGGTGGAGACGGAAATTTTGCCGTCCAGCTGCTCCTCGTGGTAAATCCCAGGAACGATGGAACTGGCCATGTGTTTCAGCCCTTCGAGGCCATGCAGCGCATCGTCGGGTTCAACCGCGATGACCTGAATCTCGGGATTGATTTCTTTTAAGTAGCGGCCCGTGCCCATGATCGTGCCGCCGGTGCCGATGCCCGCAACGAAGTGCGTGATCGCGCCGTTGGTCTGGCGATAAATCTCCGGCCCGGTGGTTTCGTAGTGGGCGAGCGGATTCATCGGATTGAAGTATTGATCCGGCTTGTAATATTTCTCTGGGTTGGCGGCCAGCACCTCGCGGCACAAGCGGATTGCCCCATCCGAACCCTCCATCGCGTCGCTGTAGGTGACCTTGGCGCCATAAGCGTTAATGATCAGTTTGCGCTCGTTGCTGACATTGGCCGGCACCACCAGTTCCACCGGGTAGCCGAGCACGGCGCCGATCATCGCCAAGGCGATGCCGGTATTTCCCGAAGTGGAATCCAGAATGGTCTTGCCCGGGTGCAGTTTCCCTTCACGTAAGCCTTCCTGAATCATGCGCCAGGCGGGCCGGTCTTTGACCGATCCGCCTGGGTTGAAGCCTTCGAGCTTGGCGAAAACTTTAACACCCGAGGCTAGACCTGCGCCAAGCCGTTCGACTTCCAGCAACGGCGTATCGCCGATCAACTCGAGCACCGAGCCGATTTTTTTCAGCCCGGCTTGCCGCGACGGCACCAGGTGCAGGTTGGGCGATGAACCGGCCATACTGACTTCGCCTTGTCTCAACGGCCGCCTGCAATGGCCGGTACAATCGAGATGCTGTCGCCCTCTTTTAAGGACGTTTCAAGGTTCTGCAGGAAACGAATATCATCGCCGTTAACGTAGACGTTGACGAACCGGCGCACCTTACCGGTGTCATCGCAGATTCGTTCCTTTATACCCGGATATTGCTTCTCCAGATCATCGACCAACGCTCTGATATTGCTGCCCCGGGCGTTCACTTCGTCGGCGCCCTGAGTATATTTGCGCAGCGGGGTGGGTACACGTACTCGCACTGACATACGATCCTCCTCATTGACACAGATGATCCAGTAGAGAATAGTCCGGCACCAACCGCCTTGCAAGGCGACCTCTTGGAGGGCGGTTTCACTTACTTTCGGCGGCGGCGCCGCAGCTGACACAATGCGGATTACGGCCGACTTCCATCTCTCGAAACTTGAGCGTCTTTGCGTCGTAAACCAGTAATCGATCGGTGAGCAGACCGTCTTCCAACCGGACGATATACTTGATCGCTTCGGTAGCTTGAATCGTACCGAGAGTGCCGGCCACGGCGCCGAGAATCCCTGAGGCCTGGCAATTCAAAATCTCCTCAGGCGGCGGTGGGGCTTGGAACAAGCAGCGATAGCAGGCCGACTTGCCGGGAACAACCGTCATGGTCTGACCTTGCAGCCGCACGATACCGGCGTGGGAGAAAGGGATGCCGAGGCGCACCGCAATATCGTTGACCAAGAACTTGGTATCGAAATTATCGCTGCCATCGACGACAAAGTGGTAATCGGCGGCGATCTCGGCAGCGTTCGAAGCGTCGAAACGAAACGGGTAAGTTTTTATTTCCACGTCGGGATTGAGGTCGGTGAGTATCGCTTTCGCCGATTCGACCTTTCTCTGTCCAATGTTTTTGGTCGCGTGGAGAATCTGCCGTTGCAAGTTCGACAATTCGATGTGATCGGGATCGATAATACCTAAGGTGCCGATCCCCGCAGCGGCGAGATAAAATGCCGCCGGCGATCCCAAGCCGCCGGCTCCGATCACGAGCACGCGCGCCTCGCGCAGATGCATCTGCGCCGTGCCGCCAAGATCGGGCACCAGAATCTGCCGGCTATAACGTTCGATCTGTTCGGGTGTGAGTCTAGCGGTCATTGAGTCGGAAAATAGCCTTTCTACACGGAAATAAGAAGAGCCACAAAGGCTCGGCTACTTTGCCAGCGCTCCGGCCGCGTCCATGAAGAATCCCTAGGTCTCTTTGAACTTCCCGGTCAGCCGGTAGTGGAGCGCCAGGGTGGCCAAAAACGCGGTGATCTCGATCCCTGCCGACTGGGCTTTCAGGCGCAAATCAAGATCGGCGCAGCGCTGGGTGAGGGCGCGCAGAACCCGATCAATCGTGAATTTGGGCTCGCCGGTCCAGGCGGAGACCGCGTTCACAATCAACTGGCGGTGGCGACGGAGAAAGACGGCGGCGCGTTCCGCGCTGGGGGCAGCGGAGGCTTCGATGAAGAGTTTTTTCAGGTCGGCATCGAAAAAATCGGGAAACTCCTGGGCGTAAATGCGGCGGCGCCGCTTGTAGTGGGCCTCGAGACGCGAACGCAGCCGCGAAGCTTCGCTGATCTTTACTTTGGAGAAAACCAGCGGCGGTTTGCCGGCGAGTTTACCCATCAGATCATCGACGTACTCCAATTTCTCCAACGCCTTCCAGCCTTTGTACTGATTGCGCCAATCAAGTTCAGGAGTGAGCCAGATAGCGACCGTCTCGGCGAAGTCTTCTTCCGGATGGCTTTGCGCATAATAGCCGTCGAGGTGGCGCACGAAGCGCCGGCTGTATGGACGGGCGCGAAAACTTTCCGAGTATTCGATCGAGGTTGGGCCAAAAAGCTTGCGCCAGCGCCGATCCTTGCCCAGTAGAAAGGCATGATTGAGCACGTGTCCCATCTCGTGGCGGAGCAAGCGCAGGCACCAGGCTTCGCTGTCACCTTCCACTTCCATCATCATTTTTGCTTCGAGTTTTTTCAGGCGCGGATGAGCTAGATAGAAAGGGATCGCGATGGTGGCGCTGCCTTCCGGACAAAACCATTCGTCGCCGAGATAACAAATCGGTTTGAAGGCAATACCTTTAGCGGCAAGCTCGGCGTAGAATTTCTCGATCCGGGACTCCAACTCGGTGCCGCGGATTTGCAATTTGAGGTCACATATCCGCATGCGCAAAAGCTCTTCGTCGCTGAGATCGGAAAGGTCAAGGCCGATCGCTGGCGACGCTTCGACGGAAACTTTGTGCTTGGTAGGGGCAGCATCCACCGGATTATCTTAGCAAACCAACCGGTAATCGACCACGCCGTTTTAACGCGGAGGATAGATAGATGAGTTGTTCTTACTTGCCGCCGGGGCCTCGATCACCTCGGCATCCCGCACCCAGCCGACGGCGCCGTTTTTGGATCGCACCATATACCAGAACTCGCCGGCGCCGAAGGCTTTGCCCAAGGGCACAACTTCTTCACCGGGCGGCAATTTGGCCAAAACCTCCGCACCGGCATCTTGTTGTGAACGGAGGGTCAGCGCGCCGGCCGTGGCGCGCAGCGCCTTGGGCAGCGGGGTAGCGGGTTCTAGTTGCCTCGAACCGTCCGGCGATACGCCGCTGGTCTCTCCGACCAGCTTACGAAACAGGTCGATCACATCGCGGCTGGCCCAGTCCCGCGGCCCGGATTTTAGCCCGACGGAGTTGCCGTTCGCGTCAATGACATAGCTCACGGGAATGCCAAAGACACGATAGGCCGCGGAAACCCGCCCATCGCTGTCGAGAGGTGCCGGGAAATTCAGACCATGAGCGCGCATGTAGCTTGCCACCTTCCCGGCGCTCTCTCTTTGATTGACGGCGAGAAGCGTGAGGCCTTGGCCGCCAAAGTGGCGGCTCAAAATCTCCATAGAGGGCATCTCTTCGCGGCACGGTTCGCACCAAGTAGCCCAGAAGTTAAGCAGCACGAAACTGCCACGATAGCTGGCCAGACTCACCAAGCCGCCGCCGATGTCGCGCAACGTAAAGTCCGGCGCCCTGGTGAAGGTCGGTTTCACCATGCCGATGGATTTGAGCAAATCGGCAGCCCTGTTAGCGCCACCGAGCTGCGCCATACAAGCCCCGGGAGCGGCCAAAACAGCGGCGCTTAATAAGAGGCATCTATGCCAGTTTTGCAGTTTTGCTAATGAGTCCATTATATTTATATATTTAGAGACACTGTGTCGCTGCTGTGCGACCCAAGGGCGAGCCCTTCCGATCGCGGTCAATGGGGCTCTGCCTTTCCGGCCACCGGCCCGTCCTCTCCATGGGTGAAATACCGGGGGCGGGCCCGAAAACGACCGTTGCGCTCCTATCCCCGCAATTTCCAGGTCCTCACCCCTCGCTTGCGCACGTGGTTATTTGATTGTGGACTACCTAATAACATGCGGGCGCGCTCCGATTCCGCAACCAAGGTAGCACAATTCGAGAAATATCGCTCGAACCGGGTTTCGTTGACAGTGGCGCCGTCCGTGGCTAGTCTTGGTGTTTTCCGGATGATGAGATCACGGCGCCCGGCATTTTGGCTATGTTTGATTTGCGCACTGGCGGGTTCGCTGGCGGGCGTCCCAGCTTACGGGCAACCCGCGCGCAAGGCGATCGTTTTGGCCTGGGATGGCGCGGTGCCAGCAGCGGTCGCCGATTTTTTACGCGAGGGCAAATTACCCAATCTGGCGGCGCTAATCGCCGGGGGCGCCTTCGCCGACGATGTCAGGGGTGCATTCCCTTCGAAAACGGCGCCAGGGTTCGCTTCGCTCATGACCGGAGCGTGGCCGCGCGTGACCGGAATCAGCGGTAATCGCGTGCCGCGGGCGCCGCGGGACGAATTTACCATGTTGGAAAGTTTGCCGGGATTTTCCGGCGCGCCGCTGCGCGCGGAGCCGATTTGGGCTGTGGCCCAACGGGCCGGCAAGAAGGCCATAGTCTCGCATATCCCATCGTTTGCCGGCGAAAAATCGGAACAGCTGGTCCGCTTCGCCGGCTACGAGTTGATCGCCGGACGCGATGGCGTCGTTACCCGACGCGCCTTTCAGGCCCGGCAGCCGTGGGAGCACGAGCCAGCCAGCGCTGCTCCAACGGTGGAATTCGTCTTTACGGTCGGCGAGGGCAGCTTTTTCGGTTTGCTGATCGATGATCCCGCAGATCCGCAGCCGGGCTACGATACGGCGGTCATCAGCGATAGTCGCGATGGTAGGCGAATTCAAGCCCGTCTAAAGGCCGCGCCGGCTGCGCCTGGCGGCGAACTCTTCTGGAGTCCCCCGGTCGCGATTAACGCGTCCGGCCGTCCCACTGCCAACGTCTATTTTAGATTATTTGACTTGCAGCCGGACGGCAGCGACTTTTTCCTCTATCACACGCGGCCCGTGCGTGCTCTCGATTTACCCGCTGAGGTTACGGCCAGTCCGACGGTACGTACTTTCGTCGGCAATGGGGCGAGCATTCTTTACCAAACCGGCGCCCTCGGCCGCACCATCGCCAGTGGCGGCAGCGGGGCGGCTGAAGCGCGCTATCTGGAAACCATGATGTTCGCGCAGCATCAAATGATCGAGACAAACCGCTGGGCCATGGAGAATTTGCCGTGGGACGTGTATCTTGCATACACGCCTTTTCCCGATGAAGCCGAGCACGCCTGGCGCGGTTTCCTCGACGCCGCTTTGCCGGGCTACCGACGCGAAACGGCCGAGAAACTCCGGCCATTCCTGGAGCAAGTATATCGTTCCTGCGATGAACATCTCGGGGTTTTACTTGCCAAGCGCTCGAGCGACGTGATCGTCGCGCTGGTCTCCGATCACGGCTTGCAGGGCGCCTACAAACGGGTGGCGCTCAACTATGCGCTGCGGGATAAAGCACTTCTCGCCTTCGATTCTCAGGGGCGGGTTGATTTGACCAAAACGAAGGTGCTCTATCCGGCCGTCAACAACGGTTATCTCCTGATCAATGGGGTCGAGCGCAAGCAGGGCATCGTGCCGCGCGAGGAGCGGAACGAACTGCTAAAAGCGGTGCGCGATATTCTGCTGGCGCTGCGCGACGGCGACCGGCCGATCGTGAGCGCGGTGATCGACGCTGTGGCTGAAGGCGAAGCTAGAGGCATCGGCGGCGATACCGGAGGGGACATCTATATCGAGTTAGCAGAAGGTTACGAATTCGATGCGCGTTTAAATGCCCCCAGTCTGCTCACCGAAATCGAGCCGCAGGGGGTCCACGGCGCCAATCCCGAGCAAATGTCGATGCGCACGGTGATGGCACTAAACGGCCCGGGAATTCGCGCCGGGCAAAAACTCAAGGATATACGGATCATCGATTTCGCGCCGACGCTCGCGTGGCTGCTCGATCTGCCTAGACCGAAAGATGCTACGGGGCGGGTGCTCTTCGAGGCTTTAGACGACCGATGATCGAAGAAAATGGCGTATGGGAATACTGGGTATTGGGCTCGGACCCATTAATCCAATATTCCATTATTCCGATTGAGTTACTCTGATAGTAAAATTTCCATGCCGGATCAAAGCCGTCTCATCCTCACCGCCGTTGGACCGGACCGGGTTGGTCTGGTGGAAAAAATTTCTCATTTCATCGCCCAGCGTCATTGCAATATCGAGGACAGCAAGATGGCCGTGTTCTGCGGCGAATTTGCCGTGATCCTTCTGATCAGCGGGACACCCGACGGTCTAGAGCAGATCGCCGGCGATTGTCGAACGATCGAGTTAGAGACGGGACTCACCATCACGACTAAAACTCCCGCGGCGCGCGCGGCGTCGCTAGCTTTTTTACCCTATAAGCTTACCGCTTCTTGCATGGATCATCCCGGCATTGTCTATAAAATCAGCAACGTGCTCAGCACCCACAGCGTCAACATCGAATCGATGGAGACAAAAACCTACTCCGCGCCGATCAGCGGGACGCCGATCTTTCAGCTCGAAGCCGATCTCGCGGTACCGACGCGTACCAATATCAATCAATTGCGCGAGCGATTCGCGGAGATTCAGCGGGAAGAGAATATCGACATCGATTTAACGCCGGCGAAGAGGTAGCGAAGCCCATGCCAACGGTGCCCAATGTTCGGTCATGCCAACCTTCCATTTCGGCATTGAAAACGATTGGAACCGTTGGGACGACTGGAACCTGCGAACAATAAAAGAAACAGGCTGACGTTGATCAGATACGGTGACTTGAGCCCCACGCTATGCCGCTGAGAACCGGCCCGCCAAATTGATCATTACGATGCCGCGATCACCGGCTAACGAATGAGCCTGTCGCCGGCATCTCGGTTATCCAATGCATAGTCGACCTGAATGAAATCTAGGGCTTCTTTGTCATCACCTGTTCGCACTCGCCATATTGCTTGCCGAAAGAAGTCGTGATGCCGACGTAGCGGATGCGGCCGAGCGCTTTCATTTCACGCAGTGTGTTGAGTTGGGTCTCCGTGTCGAGCAGGTTGTGCACGGCGATTAAATCCAGTTTGCCGGTGCGGTATCTTTTGAACGACGCTTCGATCTGCTTAAGGCCCGCGTCGCGACCGACGACGTTGCGCAAACTCACCTTGGTGACGAGAAACAACGACTCGCGTACCTTCAGCCCTTCGACCAATTCGCCGACGACCGCTTCTGCTGTACCGTAGGGAGGCTGCTGTGAATGACGGTCCCGCCGAGCGCCTGAAACTGGCGAATGGTTTCCCGCAGCGGCACCTTCTCGGCATCGGTTTTGATTTCCTCGTAACGCCTTGCCGTGCCGATGCCGATGATTCGTTTTGGGCGACCACAGGCATGAGATGCTAAGACCGATACCCGCTTTTATTACCGAACGTCGTCCTCTATCCATGGCTACTCCTTTGGCATGCTGCTCTAACACCCTAGGTGTCGAGCCGCAGCAGATCGCAGATGGAATTAGACCGGGCGCGTTTTAAATAATCTCCGCGCGCAGCAAAACCAGCGGCGCATCGCCGTCCGGCCCTTTTCCGACGCTGCGCAAGAGCGGCGACGTCAAGTCGGGTTCAGTTTTCTTTGCTGCCAGCCAAATTTTTTCGGCTGTGATGATGTATTTGTTCCCGGCTCTCAGTTTGGCGGCTGGACGGTCAACCACTTCGATAACGCTGCCTCGGTAGAAGATCACCGGGTCGCTGTTGAACGAGCCTAGAACGAGGAGCTCCTCATCCGGCTTGACCAAGCGATTAACCGCCGTCATGAACTCGCGGTAGCTCCTGTTCCTGGCGATCTCCGGTTCGATCCATCCGCGGCTCACCCAAGCCAGCAGGATTGAAATCAGGATCAAAGCTCGACCCGCCGCAAGAACGCGGTAGCGCCAAAGAAAATAGCCAAAGGCAAACCAGGATAACGCCCATGCCGTGCTAATTGCGTCGAACCGCCAGCCAAATTGGACGATCTGATTTTTGACCAAAAGCATATTGGCCCGGTCCCTAGGCTTAAGGATCTTTTCGAGCGGTGCAAAGAACCAGCCGGGGTCATGGCCCCATAGATCGCCGAGCACGACCAACAAAAGGATCGCGCCGGAAGCAGCAGCGAATAGCGCAACCGCGCGCAGCCATAGGCGCGCAAGCGCGCCGCTGTGAACGGGATGATAAACCCAGTTCGCCAGCAGCAGGGCAAGGGCTGGATAAAGCGGTAAAATATAAACCAGCCGTTTGCCGGCCGAGATTGAAAAAAACAGAAACATAACGCCCACCCAGAGCACCAGAAAGAGCTGCGCCTCGTCGCTATTGCGAGCTTTCTTGACCAGCTGCCATATCAGTGGAGGAAAGAACAAAGCCCACGGCAATCCCAAACTGAACAGATAGGGGACATAGTAATAAACGGGATGTGTGTGTCCCGACCCGCCGAAAAATCGATTCAGATTTTCGGACAGCAATTGGCGATTGACGAACCCCTCACCACCACGCGTGATCGCCAGCCCGTACCAGCCGAGCACCAGCGCCAAGGTCAAAAGGACACCCGGGTGAAAGGCAAACTTCCAGATCATCTCCCAGCGTTTCCTGAGCGCCAGAAACGCAGCTATCACTAACGCCGGCAACAGCATCCCAAGAGGCCCCTTGGCGAGGGTCGCGAAACCGATCAACCCGTAGAAACAAAAATACCAGATGGAAGATGACAACCAGCCTCGATACAGCGAGTAGAACAACATCAAGGCCGCGCTGACGAAAAAACACAGCGTCATGTCAACGCGCGCGCTGAGCGCATGGTTGAAGTAAACCATCGTGGTTGCCAGGATCGCGCCGCCCAGGAGCGCCACTTGAGCGCCGAACGCTTTTCTCCCGAAGAAGTAGAGCAGCAGCACGCCCAGCGTGGCATAAAACGCCGACGGGAAGCGAATGGTCGTTTCGTTTAGAACGCCGGTGAATTCAGAGGTCAACGCCGCCGACCAGTGAAACATCGGCGGCTTCGAGGGAATGGCAGTTGCGCGTTTGAGTGGAAACAACCATTCGCCGCGCTGGACAATATCCTGAACCGCCAGAGCCTCGCGCGGCTCGCCTTTGTCGAAGAACGGCGTTGCGTTCAAATAAGGAAAATACAAGACGCCGCAAAGGGCGAGCAACAAGATGGAATGAAGAAAAGCAGTGAGTTGACCCGCACGCATGGATCCAAGTAGATAGCTTTTTCCTGCGGCTTGTTAAAGGGTAGGGTTGGAATCAAATCCCCTCCTGTTTGTTCCCCCCGCATTGCAGGGGATTAAGGTGGGGGCACGACGGGTCTTGTCGCGAGTGTCTCTAGCGTGGTCATTTCTTCCCGAGCGCTTCAGGGTTCAAGACGTTTGTCGGCTTGCCAGCGGCGAAATTGACGATGTCGTCGACCACGACTGCGTAGTATTCTTCGTAACTCTCACGCGTGACGTAACCCAGATGCGGGGTGCAAATGACATTGTTCATTTTGATCAAAGGTTCCTCAGGTCCCACAGGTTCCTTGTCGTAAACATCGACCGCGGCGAAACCGGGCCGACCTGCTCGGAGGGCGTCTACCAAGGCGCCCTTCTCAATCAGCCCGGAGCGGCTGGCGTTGACGAGCAGCGCGGTCGTCTTCATTCGCGCCAAATCGTCGCGCGTGATGATGCCGCGGGTATCCTTGTTGAGTGGCAAATGTAAACTAACGATATCCGCATCGGCGAAAAACTCGGCCCGGCTACCGGCCACCTCGAAGCCAGCGGCCTTGGCGCGTCCTGTCGATCCCTCCCGGCCCCAACAGACCACCCGCGCGCCGAAAGCCTTGCCGACTGCGGCGACGATGCTGCCAATTTTCCCATACGCGTAAATGCCTAGAGTTTTGCCTTTGACGCCGATGCCTACCGTGGATTGCCACTGACCGGCCCTCAACCGGCTCACTTCGAGCGGTAAATTGCGCAGCGCCGAAAGGATCAATCCCCAGGTCAATTCGGCAGTCGCGCTCGAGTTGCCCGCGCCTCCTGCGGAAACGACGATCCCTTTTTCCGTGCACGCCTGCAAATCGATGTGGGTGGCGGCGCGGCCGGTCTGGCCGATCATTTTCAGTTTGGGCAACTGCTCGATAACCGCGCGCGGCAGGAACGAGCGCTGTTGGGTGAACACCGCCGCATCGGCATCCCGCAATTTGCTGACGAGGCTCGCCCCGTCATTGGCCGTATCCGTATAAACCACCACTTCGTGCCCGGCTAACCTGGGATAGCATTTGAGAGTTTTGAACGCATCCTGGTAGTCATCGATAACCACAATTTTCATTGCCGCCTATCCTTTCTTCACCCTTGAGTTTTTCGTGCAACGAACTCCCTTGGTTCGGCATCGATGACGGGAAGGCTCTTCTCATGGCACGAAAGTTCAGTGTGGGAGTAGCGGACTGATTTTTACTATTATCGTGTTGCCGTCGTCAACATTGCACTGATTGCACTCCTTGGCTCGATTGCGTTATGAGTTAGAAACCGCTGGGCGTGTCTCAGCGACGACTTCGTTATGAATCGATCCTATCATCTCTCGTGGACGTTTCTGATCACGATGCTTTGGCTGGGCACGCATGGGCCGGCCGAAGCGCAAGTCGATCCTCGGCCGCAGGTCAAAACCCTCACTCTCGGCGCGGTTTTCCAGGACCCCGGCGTGCCGGTGGAGCCACACTTTCAGCCGTTGGCAAACTATGTCGCGCGGAAGCTCTCGCCGGCGGGAGGAACGAAGGGAGCGGTGATCGTCGCCGGCAGCGCGGCGCAAATGACCAAATTGCTCAATGAGCAGCGGGTCGATTTTTACATGGAAAGTCCCTATCCCACGTTTCTGATTAACCAGTTGGGCGCGGCGACGCTGCTACTGCGACGCTGGAAGGGCGGCAGGGCGGAATACCATAGTCTCATTGTCAGCGCAAAAAACAGCGGCATCGCGCGACTTGAAGATCTACGCGGCAAAATGATCGCATTCGAAGATCCGGGATCGACCTCCGGTTATTTTTTGCCCAAGCTCTTTCTTCTTAGGAAAGGATTTGCGGTGGTGGAAAAGCCCAATGCGGCGGCCAAGATCGGTACGGGCGAGATTGGTTATACTTTCACCGGATCTGACAAAAACGTGATCGGTCTGGTGCTGCAGAAGAAAGTGGCCGCGGGAGCGTTGAGTAACGACGATCATGCGGTCTTAGACCCGAATAGCAGAGCCGCGCTGACCATCCTCGCCGAGACCGAGTCCGTTCCTCGCCACCTCGTTTCGGTGCGCAAAGGGTTGCCCGACAACGTCGTCAAACGCGTGAAAGAAATTCTGCTCAGCATGCATGAAGACGAGGAAGGCAAAAAAATTCTCAGCCAAACAGGCGATACGACCAAATTCGATACTCTACCGGGCGGCGAGGAAGCGATGCGGCGAAAACTGATGGAACTGTATCGGCCGCGACTTAAGCGATAAAGATCACATTGGCGACTACGCCGGCGCTGCCAGGAGGTCATTGTGAAAGCGATCCGAATTCACGAATTTGGCCCTTCGGAAGACGTGCTCAAGTATGAAGAAGTGCCGATTCCCGAACCGAAAGCTGGCGAAATTTTGATCAAGGTCGAAGCCTCGTCACTCAATCGTGCCGACCTCGGGCTGCGCAAAGGAACTTACCGCATCGCCGCCGATGCGCTGCCGGTCATACCCGGTCGCGAGTTTGCAGGGAACATCGTCGAGCTCGGCGCCGGCGTCAGCGAATTCCAGATCGGCCAGCGCGTGGTTGCGTACCCAAGTCTCGGCGGTTACGCCGAATATGCGACCGCCAAAGTAGCCGAAGTGCGTCCGGTACCGGACGGCGTCACCTCCGCGCAAGCCGCCGCGCTGCCGACGGCATCGCTGACCGCATGGTTTGCTCTGCGCACGGATGGCAATTTGAACGCCGGCGAGTGGCTGTTAGTTCAGGGGGGGAGCAGCGGCGTCGGCGTGGCGGCGATACAACTCGCCAAGCACTTCGGCGCCAAAGTGATTGCGACATCAGGCAGCAGCGAAAAGTGCCGCCGGCTGCGCCAGTTGGGAGCCGATGTGACCATCGACGTCTCGGCGAATGATTTTGTCGGGGAGGTGTTGCGCGTCACGAGCGACCGGGGTGTCGACGTCGTGCTCGAAATGATCGGCGGTGAGGTCTACCAAAAGAGTTTACGAGTGCTGGCTCGCGGCGGGAGCCTGGTATCGATCGGCGGCGCCTTTGGTGCGGTGCCCGATCCGCCGCCTACGCTGAGCGACGGCCGAAAAGCGACGCGGTTCTCCATTACTAACCATTTGAAAGCCAAGCCAGAAGATTACCAACAGCTGGATGCGGTTCTTAAGCTCGTGCAGGAAAACAAATTCGACCCGGTCATCGGTAAGACCTTTCCCCTAAGCGACACTCGCGCCGCGCAGCGTCATCTCGAAGGGCGCGAACACTTCGGCAAAGTGATGCTCAGTATGTGACCTCGGAGATCCATCAAGCCCTCGCCTTTCCTCCACTGCATCGCCCGGGGTGGCAAGCAGGGACGGTTAATCGTTCGATAGCGCCAACCGGCAAAATTGGCTAAAATCGCGCTCTCATTCCGATGGTCAAAAAGATCCCCACCCGATTGGAGACTCACGGCCACGTGAGGATCGATGATTATTATTGGCTGCGCGAGCGTGATAACCCAGGGGTCATTCAGTACCTCATCCAGGAGAATGAGCGCGCCGAACGGGAAATGGCGCATGTGCGCGGCTTCGAAGAAAAACTATTCGAGGAGATCAAGGCGCGCTTTAAACAGACCGATATGTCGGTTCCTTACCGGCTCGACGACTATTTCTACTACACGCGGTACGAAGAAGGAAAAGAATACCCTATCCGTGCGCGCAAGCGCGGCTCACTAGAAGGGCCGGAAGAAATCATGCTGGACGGCAATGAGCTTGCCCGCGGCCACGCCTTTTTTGCCTTCGGCGTTTCAGTCGTGAGCTCGCAGCAAAACTTGTTGGCCTATGCCGTCGATACGGTGGGACGAAGAGTGCACACCGTGTTTGTGAAAGATCTGAGCACCGGCAGCGTGCTACCCGACGTCATTGCCAACGTCGGCGACAATCTCGCCTGGGCCAACGATAACCGGACGCTTTTTTATGCCCGGCAGGACGAGACCACGCTGCGGCAGTTCCAGATCTGGCGCCATGTGCTCGGCACCGATACGGCCCGAGACCAGTTGGTCTACCAGGAGGATGACGAAACGTTCGGAGCGTTCGTAATCAAGACCAAGTCCAAACGTTTCTTGCTGATCGTTGCGGCTCAGTCGGTGAGCCAGGAGTACCGCTATCTCGAGGCGGATAATCCCCAGGGTGAGTTTAAACTTTTTTTGCCACGCGAACGGCTGCATGAATACCATATCGATCATTACCGAGACCGTTTCATCATCCGCACCAACAGCGAAGCGAAGAACTTTCGCTTGATGGAAACGCCGATCGAGCGGCCGGGGCGGGAGCACTGGCGTGAAATCATTCCTCACCGGGATGACGTTTACGTTGGGGATTTCGAACTTTTCAGCAATCACCTGTCGGTCGAAGAGCGGGCGCGCGGCTTGACACGGATCCGCATCTTGCCGATGGAGGAGGGGCAAACCACCGGGCACTACCTCTCATTCGACGAGCCTGCCTATCGGGTCCATCTCGGCGCGAATCCGCAGTTCGACACTTCCACCGTGCGCTTCGAATACACCTCGATGAAGACGCCGCTGACAATCTACGATTACGACATGAACACCCGAGCGCGAACGCTGCTCAAACAGGAAGAGGTGCTCGGCGGCTTCGACGCCGCCAATTACGCGACCGAACGTTTAGTTGCGACGGGGCCGGACGGCACCGAGATCCCGCTGTCGATTCTTTATCGAAAAGGGCTCCAACGCGACGGCAACAATCCGCTGCTGCTGTACGGATACGGTTCTTACGGCTTCAGCATCGATGCCGCCTTCGCATCACCGCGCTTAAGTCTCGTCGACCGAGGATTCGTCTTTGCCATCGCGCACATCCGGGGCGGCCAGGAACTCGGCCGGAGCTGGTATGAAAACGGCAAGCTGCTCAACAAGCGCAACACCTTTACCGACTTTATCGCCTGCGCGGAGTATTTGATCGCGGCGAAGTTCACCCATCCAGACAGACTTTTCGCGATGGGGCGCAGCGCCGGCGGCTTGTTGATGGGCGCCGTGAGCAATCTCCGCCCTGACTTATTCAAAGGTATCGTGGCCGAAGTGCCGTTCGTGGACGTCGTCACGACCATGCTGGATTCATCGATTCCTTTGACAACCGGAGAGTACGACGAATGGGGCAATCCCAATGAAAAACAATTCTATGATTACATGCTATCCTACTCTCCATACGACAACGTCGAGAGAAAAAACTACCCGGCCATGCTGATCACGGCGGGCTTGCACGATTCGCAAGTGCAGTACTGGGAGCCGGCGAAATGGGCAGCCAAATTGCGCGAATTAAAAACCGATAACAACCGGCTTTTGCTGAGAACCAATATGGACGCCGGTCACGGCGGCGCCTCGGGTCGCTTTCGGCGTCATCGCGAGACCGCGTTCTCCTACGCATTCCTGCTGGACTTGGCGGGGATCCAACAATAAAAACGAACCCGAGTTAGTGAAGATTTTTATCGTGGTTGACGCCGAGGGAGAATCGCCACGCTACTCAATAGCGAAGCTACGCAGCGGCGACCGAGAGCAGATCCAGCAACTAAATGCCTAAACCGAAATTGTAGAGTTGCGCCGGCACGGATCTCAAGTCCATATCGTAGAGCGTGTAAATATTCATTTGCTGAAGCGGTGGTGTATACACGTGCAGTGAAATCGCATGATTGGCGCCGGGCTGCAGATTGGCGACTTGATGAATGGTGGAGGGCTCCTCAATCTGAATGTCTGAAATCTGATAATCCGTTGACGAAACCGCTTTAATCATGCGGTTCGGAGCGAGCGCAAACAGAGTCTCGGTTAGCAGCCCGCGCACGATCTTAACGCCACCGAGTGATCTGCCGTGGTCATGAATCAAAGACCGCTGTCCACTTTTCCAGCAGATTAACAAGATCTCAAATTTCTCGTTTCGAAAGATCGAATTGCGTGAATAGCGGTCATCCCGAAAGCAGCCGTGTTGCTCCACTTCCTGGTTTGTGATGAAAACCTCTTTCAAAAGTTCCCGCATGCGAAGCTCACTTAAACCGGGCGCTTCAGCGTCAAGTAAACGGATCAGACTCATTAACGGTATAGAACGGGAGGTTTCCAATGCCATTAAGGCGTTTTTGAATTGCCGTTTGGGATCACTTGTTGCGGTTATGCCTGATTTTCTCCCAGCATTCCAGTCGGTCTTTGATGTGCTTTTCATAGCCGGCATCGCCGGGATGGTAATAACGTCTACCGCTGAGTTCTTCCGGCAGATGCTCCTGGTCGACAATGCGACCTTCGTAATTGTGAGCGTACTTGTAGTCTTTGCCGTAGCCGAGCTTCTTCATCAATCCGGTCGGAGCATTGCGTAGGTGGAGCGGCACGGCGAGCGCGCCATATTCATCCACATCTTTTGCCGCAGCGAGCATGGCCATATATGAGGCGTTCGATTTCGGCGCAGCGGCGAGATAAGTGACCGCTTGCGCGAGCGGGATTCGACCTTCCGGCAGGCCGACAAAATGCACGGCCTCCTTTGCTGCGATGGCGACCTGAAGCGCCCCGGGATCGGCGTTGCCGATGTCCTCAGCGGCGAAAATGACCATGCGACGGGCAATGAACAGCGGATCTTCGCCGGCTTCGATCATGCGCATCATCCAGTAAAGCGCCGCGTCGGGGTCGCTGCCGCGCATGCTTTTGATGAATGCGGAGATCACATTGTAGTGCTCTTCGCCCGCTTTGTCGTAGCGCAAAGGTGTTCGCTGCAGCGCCTCCTGCAAGTGAGTAATCGCAATGATCCTTTCGTTGTCGGCTTGGGCGAGCACCGCGGCGGCTTCCAAACCGTTCAGCGCAACGCGGCAATCGCCTTGAGACTGCTGCACCAAAAAAGCCATTGCGTCCGCAGAAAGACTCAGCCCGCAGCTTCCCAGACCACGTTCGTGATCGTTCAGAGCGCGTTCGATGATCGTCTCCACATGCTTCGGCGAAAGCGTTTTCAGGACCAACACTTGGCAGCGAGAGAGCAGGGGAGAAATCACTTCGAAGGAAGGATTTTCCGTGGTGGCGCCGATCAAGATTACAGTACCGCGCTCAACGTGAGGCAAGAAATTGTCCTGTTGGGCCTTGTTGAAGTGATGGATTTCGTCGACGAAAAGCACAGTGGGTTTGTCTAAGCGCTGTAAGCGCTCGGCTTCTTGGACGATATGCTTGAGTTCTTTGACGCCGGAGGTGACGGCTGAGAAATGCGCGCAGGCCGCGCCCGCTGAATTGGCTAGAATCTGCGCCAAGGTGGTTTTGCCACTGCCGGGCGGACCCCAGAGGATCAATGAGCGCAACTTGCCGGCGCCTGTCATTCCGTGGAGCAGTTTGCCCGGCCCGAGCAAATGTTCCTGACCGACAAATTCCGCCAGAGTTCGCGGCCGCATCCGTTCTGCCAGAGGCTGGCTATCCGGCACCCTCGTGAGCGTAGGCGCATCGAACAAGTCCATTGATTTATGCTAGCACAGCGCGACCACGCCGCAACCGGGTCGGAAGCGGAGGATTTGAGCGCAAAAAGCGCACAGGGCGCAAATAGCCGGAAAATTCTTTCGCGCGTTTTGACCTTCGCGTGTATATCCTCACGCCTAATTCCTATTTTCAGCTTTTGTTCGGCGACGAGTGGTGTTACTCTTATCGGAGTCAATGGTCATGTCGAACGTTGCAGGCGATACTGCGGAAAAAGAACCCGCCGCGGTTCAGGGGAGCGCCCCGCGTACGGTGCTGTTTGCCAACTCTTCAATTTCGGGGAAATTAAGCTACAGCCTGCCAGTTAAAATCGACGGGAACTTTACCGGGGAGATCAAATCCACGGAGCTGCTCATCATCGGTGCCAATGCTCAGGTAGACGCGCACATCTCAGCGCGTCAGGTGCAGCTCGAGGGACGGCTGGTGGGTTCGGTCCAGGCGATGGGCTGTTTCGAAGTGCTGCCGGGCGGTTATTTCAAAGGGGAAGCCCGCGTCGCCGAGCTGCGTGTACACCCCGGCGCGGTTTTTGACGGTAAGGGCCGAGTACTCGGCGCGAGTTAGTCCGGCGAATCAACTCTCCTCCCCAACCAGGCGGGCTGCTTTGCCCGACCGATCTCGTAGAAAATAGAGCTTGGCGCGCCGCACCTTGCCGCGAGCGACCACTTCGACTTTGTCGATGCGCGGCGAATGAAGCGGAAAAATCCTCTCGACGCCAACGCCGTAGGATACCTTGCGGACGGTGAAATTGGCGCGGCTGCCGCTCCCGGACATACCGATCACGATGCCTTCAAAAATCTGGGTCCGCTCTTTTTCGCCCTCGACAACCTTGACATGGACGCGCACGGTTTCACCGGGGCGGATGTCGGCTAGGGACGGTTTGGCCTGTTGGGCTTCGAGTTGATCGACAGTATTCATGGCAACTCCTATGGTTCAGCTTTGCCGTCCCGTCAAGCGATCCAAAATGATCGCCGCCGCGGAGCGCACCGACAGATGATTGTAATCGGTGTGACCCTCGATCGCCTCCAGAACGTAGTCTGATTGTGAAAATACGCTCTCTGTTAGGCCCCATCCGGTACCGAAGAGAAGGACGAAGGGGCAAGCCTTATTGTTTAACATGTCTCGCAATCGGTTGAAAGAGATACGGCCGGGACCCGGCCGCGCCGAGGTCACGACCAAAGTCGGCTTTTTGCCCGCTTCGCGCTCAATGTCCATTAGGACGTCATCGAGTGAATTGACAATACGCGCGATCTCGAGAGCTTGCTTGCGCGTGACGTTGTAGCGGCTGCCATAGCCGGTCTCCCAATGGGCGATGATTTTGGCGGCCAATTTTTGCAGCGCCTTGACTGGGGTGACCACGTAAAAGCCGCGCACGCCGTAAGTGCGGCCCGAGCGGGCGATATCGTGGATGTCCATGTTGGTGACTGCCGTGGTCACCACTTGATGATTCTTGTCATAGACGGGGTAGTGCAGCAGGGCGAGATAGATGGTCGCCTTGGGCGCGGCGCACCGGACCGCCTCTGTGGCTTGCGAGAGTAAATCTGGCCGGCGCGCGCGCGTGAGAGCGACGCTCTGTTCATGGCGCCATTGCTTGATCTTTTGATGGTCGCCCGAGAGCAATACGGTGGGAACTTTCATGCCACGAAATTCCTCGGGCCGCGTGTATTGGGGATATTCGAGCAGGCCGGCGGAAAAGGATTCCTCGAGCACCGAATCCTCGTTACCGAGCACCCCCGGGATCAGCCGTGTGATGGCGTCAATGACCACGGTGGCCGCAGGTTCGCCGCCGCTCAGGGTGTAATCGCCGATGGAAATTTCCTCGTCGACGAACGATTTCACCCGCTCGTCAATGCCTTCGTATCGGCCGCAAATCAACACGAGTTCTTGTTCGCGGGCCAATCGTTCGGCCTCCCTTTGGTTGAAGACGCGTCCGGCGGGCGTGAGCAACAACACCCGCGCATTTGGATTTCGCCGCCGGGCGGATTCAATGGCGGCTACCAGGGGCTCGGGCTTCATCACCATGCCTTGGCCGCCGCCATAAGGATAATCATCGGTCATGTGATGGCGATCGCTGGTGTAATCGCGCAGATCGATCTGCTCGACTTGAATTAAACCTTTTTCGCGCGCCTTTTTGAGAATGCTGTGTCCGAGCGCGGAGTCGAGCATGTGCGGGAATATCGTTAGCACCGTGAATTTGAGCATCGGAGCTTTCGGATCGGATAGATCTCCTGCCAAGGCACAAAGTTGGTTTCGCCTTTGCGGCTCTGGCATCTTGCAGGAGGTATGCCGATTTGCACTTACGGTTAACGCCGCCTCGAGGTAACCTGTTACAAATCCAGCAAACCCTCGGGCGGATTGATGACGATTTTTTTCTCGATGAAGTCGACTTTCTCGACAATCTCTTTGACCGCCGGGATCAGATGCTCCCTGGTCAATCCCTCGACAACGTAGAGTTCGCCGCCCGGCGTCGACCAGGTCGATACCAGCCTTCCGATCTTGTTGCCGCAGGTATCGAGGACTTCAAAACCGATCACTTGATATTGATAGTACTCGCCGCTTTCCAGAACGGCGAGAGCGCTCTCCTCTACCAGCAGTTTGGCGCCGATGCACGAACGGGCAGGATCGATATGGTCGATGCCGCGCAATTTGATCAATAGCTGTTTGCCGTGCGGCTGCGCCGTCTCGATTCGATAGTTTGAACGCGCGCCGGCCAACTCCAGCCAGACTTCGACACCCGCCGATAAGGTTTCGCTTCTTGGGTTTAGAAGATGGAGCCTGAGCCAGCCGGCCAGGCCATGAGTCGCGACGATCTCACCGAGGGGAACTAAAGGTCCGTCCATCGGCGTGCGACTGCAAGAACTTACCCTTCGTCGGCAATTTCGAGAATGACCCGGCGATTGTTGCGGGACGCGGCCGCGTTAAGCAAGGTGCGGATCGACTTCGCCGTGCGTCCTTGTTTGCCGATGATCCGGCCGAGGTCCTCCTTGGCGACTTTGACCTCAATGACCGAGGCGCCGTCGTTTTCGGATTGGCGGATCTGCACGGCGTCGGGATTACTCACCAGCGCGCGCGCCAAGTATCTAAGCAGTTCTTCCATGGCTTGGGAAAGTCGATCAGCTTGCCTTGAGTTGTTTCTTGATCAACTGGGAAACCGTCTGCGACGGTTTGGCCCCTTTTTTTAGCCAGGAATCGATTTTTTGGCGGTCGAGCTTGATGCCACCGGTCCTCGCATTAGGATCGTACGTTCCGACTTGCTCGATATAGCGTCCATCGCGGGGAAAGCGCTGGTCACTTACGACGATGCGGTAAAATGGCTTTTTCTTGGCGCCGTGCCGGCTCATGCGAATGGCTACGCTCATGTTGAATTTCTCCTTCAGTTCAGTTAAACGGACTGGGCATTCGGCTGAGCATCGATTTAATGCCGAGCTTATTGACCCGCTGCATCATTTTTTTCATCTCGAGAAACTGCTTCATCAAGCGATTGATGTCGGTAACCGTGGTGCCGCTGCCTTGAGCGATGCGCCGCCGCCGGCTACCGTTCAAGATCGCCGGGTTACGCCGCTCTTCGATCGTCATGGAGTTGATGATCGCGTCAACTCTCTTCAATTCTCTCTCGGCTTTTTCGCTATCGACTTGGGATGCGAGCTTTTTGCCGCCGGGGATCATCTCCAGCAAACCGCCGACCGGCCCCATGCGCTTGATTTGCTGGAGCTGGATTTGAAACTCTTCCAGGGTGAATTGCTGCTTCTGAAAAGCCTTTTGTAGACGCTCGGCTTCCTTCTGCTCGACATTTTGCTGTACCTTATCGATAAGCGATAGGACGTCCCCCATGCCGAGGATGCGCGAGGCCAGCCGATCGGGATGAAAAGGCTCCAAGGCGTCGAGTTTTTCGCCGATGCCGCAAAACAGGATCGGTTTGCCGACCATCTCGCGAATCGACAGGGCCGCGCCGCCGCGGGCGTCGCCGTCGAGTTTGGTTAGAATGATACCGCTCAAGTCGAGCCTGCTGTCGAATCCGAGAGCCTGATTGACGGCGTCTTGGCCGGTCATCGAGTCCGCGACAAAGAGGATCTGATGCGGTCGCACTGCGTCCTTGATGGCGCCCAGCTCGTCCATCAACTCGGCATCAATATGGAGCCGGCCGGCCGTATCGATCAGCATGACATCGCAAAATTTTCTCTTGGCTTCTTGCAGGGCCCGTTGGCAAATGGCCACCGCCGAGAGTTGCGGATCGGAGTCGTGAACCGGAAGCTCAAGCTCGTTACCTAAGATTTTCAATTGTTCGATGGCCGCCGGCCTGTAGATGTCCGCGGGGACCAGATAGGGGGCGCGTTTTTTTTCTTTTTTGAGGTACCGAGCCAGCTTTGCCAGCGTGGTGGTTTTGCCGGAACCCTGGAGGCCGACCAGCATGATGACCACAGGCGGTGCGGTTTTGAGATCGAGCTCACGGAAATCGCCGCCCAATAAGTTCACCAGTTCGTCGCGCACGATGCCAATGAATTGCTGCTCCGGTGTCAAGCTTCCCAGCACTGCTTGACCCATGGCCTTGCTCTTGACCGAGTCAAGAAAAGTCTTGACCACTTTGAGGTGAACATCGGCCTCGAGGAGGGCGAGCCGCACGTCGCGCAGGGCGTCATCGATATTGGTTTCGCTGATCTTCCCCTGACCGCGCAGGCGCTTGAAGGTCAGTTCCAGCTTATCGGCTAACGATTCGAACATGCAAGGTGGCTAAATTGTTATATTTCCAGAGGAAAGTTTTTCAAAGCAAACTAATATGAAAGAACCGCCGAGTCAAGCTAGCGGCGCTGCAGTTGTGCCGTGGCGGTCGGGGGATGGCACTTTGTGCAGCACTGCCGCAAGGCGCGCATGGCGTTGGCCGCTTAGATGCAGCAAGAGCGGTATTTTGCGCATACCTTGACGCGCGTGTTAATTATATCGTATAACGATCCTATCGCTCTGCGATATAATATTCTATGTCTGATTTGAATGAATCGAACTACCAGGCGTTGGCCGAGTTTCGCTACCAGATCCGTTGTTTTTTGCGTTTCAGCGAGCAAGCCGCTCGAGCCGGGGGCTTGGAACCGCAGCAGCATCAGCTGCTGCTCGCGGTTAAAGGCTTGCCAAAGGACAAGAAAGCCAGCGTTGGGGTTTTGGCCGAGCGGATGCAGTTGGCGCATCACAGCACGGTCGAGTTGGTCGATCGCCTGGAAGAGCGAGGCTTGGTGGTTCGGCTGCGCGATGAAGAGGATCGGCGCCAGGTCATCGTGCGGCTCAGTGCGGCGGGAGAGAGGATTCTCGCGGAGCTTTCACGAGCGCATCTCAATGAAATGAGTTCGGTGGGTCCCGCCTTGGTCGAAGTGCTCAATCGCTTTGTCGAGAAATCGGGATTTTCCGAGCGCAAATTACGTCTGGTCAGCAAACGCTAATCTGAGCGAGTTGAAGCGTAACAAAAAGGAGGCAAGGCCATGGCCCAGAATACGGATGCGGGTCAAGAAGAAACCTTATTGGACATCAGAGTCGCCGAAGCGTCGCGAGTGTACAAATTTTATTTGCAGCATGAGAAAAAAATTCTGGGCACAACCGCAGTGGTGCTGTTCTTTCTCACCTGGGAGCTTGTCGGCAACACCTTTCAGTTGATCAACCCGATGTTCATGAGCGCTCCCTCCTTGATCTTTGCCGCGGCGGTGCAATTGTTTGCCTCGGGCGAGATTTGGAACGATTTGAAGGTCAGCGGCATCGAATTTTTTTGGGGATATCTACTGTCGGTGGTTGTCGGCATCCCATTCGGAATTGCCATAGGGTGGTACAAGAAGTTGGCGCACATCTTTGACCCTTTTGTCAACGCGCTCTACTCGACGCCGCGAGTCGCCCTGTTGCCGCTCGTGATCATTTGGCTCGGCATCGGTATCATTTCAAAGATCGGGATTATCTTCCTAGGGGCGGTGTTTCCCATCATGATCAACGCGCGAGACGGTGTGAAGACGACTCCTTACAATCTCCTGGTGGCGGCGCGCAGCTTTGGCGCTTCCCAATGGCAGATCTTCAAGGGTGTGGTCCTGCCCTCGACCGTGCCGTTTATCATTAGCGGGCTCCGGCTCGGCGTGGGAAGGGCGCTGATCGGCGTGATGGTCGGCGAGCTTTACGCGGCCACTGCGGGCATCGGTTTCATGATCACTGTGGCCGGGGCAACGTTTCAAACCGATAAAGTTTTTGTTGGTGTCCTGATTTTTGCCGTAACCGGCATGGTTTCGATGGAGATACTCGCCCGAGTGGAAAAACGCTTCGAGAAATGGCGTCCGGGGGTTGGCGCAGCGCAGTAGTTTGGCGGGTCCCCAATTTAAAAAGGCCCGCTATGAGCAAACCTCATAGCGGGCCTTTTACTTCGGGCGGGAAGCATTTTACATCATGCCGCCCATGCCGCCCATACCCCCCATGCCCCCCATGCCGCCGGGAGGCATCGCCGGCATCGCCGGCTTGTCTTCTGGTTTTTCCGCAACCATCGCTTCAGTCGTAAGCAGCATGCTCGCCACGGAAGCCGCGTTCTGCAGCGCCGTCCGCACTACCTTGGCGGAGTCGATGACTCCGGCCTTCATCAGATCCTCGTACTCTTCGGTTGCAGCGTTGAATCCGAAGGCGCCCTTGCCTTCTTTGACTTTTTGCAAGGCGATCGAGCCTTCTACGCCGGCGTTGATGGCGATACGCCGCAGCGGCTCTTCAGCGACCCGCTTGATGATGTTGACGCCCCAGCGTTCCTCCTCGGACGCGCGCAACTTATCGAGCGCGGCCGAAGCACGGAGGAGGGCGACGCCGCCGCCCGGAACGATGCCTTCTTCAACTGCCGCTCGCGTGGCATGAAGCGCGTCTTCGACGCGAGCCTTCTTTTCTTTCATCTCAATTTCCGTGGCCGCCCCGACATTGATGACGGCAACGCCGCCGATCAGTTTAGCCAAGCGCTCCTGCAGTTTTTCGCGATCGTAATCGGAGGTCGTTTCGTCGATCTGGGCGCGAATTTGTTTGATCCGGCCCTCCAGGTCGGCTTTCTTGCCGGCGCCGTCGACGATGGTCGTGTTGTCCTTGTCGATGACCAGGCGTTTGGCACGACCGAGATCATTCAAACCGATGTTGTCAAGCTTGATTCCAAGTTCCTCGGCGATCAGCTTGCCGCCGGTGAGAATGGCAATGTCTTCGAGCATCGCTTTGCGACGATCACCGAAACCGGGCGCTTTGACTGCGCAGCAGCGCAGCGTCCCGCGAATCTTGTTAACCACCAGAGTGGCGAGGGCTTCGCCTTCCACCTCTTCCGCGATGATGATAAAGGGCTTGCCGGATTTGGCGATCTGTTCAAGTATCGGCAAGATTTCTTTCATATTGCTGATCTTCTTTTCATGGATCAGCAGGTAAGCGTCTTCTAAAACGCACTCCATTCTTTCCGGATCCGTGACGAAATACGGGGAGAGATAGCCGCGGTCGAACTGCATGCCTTCGACAACATTGAGCGTGGTTTCCAATCCCTTCGCTTCTTCGACTGTGATCACGCCCTCTTTGCCGACTTTGTTCATCGCTTCCGAAATGACCTCGCCAATAGTGGGATCATTGTTCGCCGCGATGGTACCCACCTGGGCAATTTCTTTGGGATCTTTGGTCGGCTTTGACAGGGTTTTAAGCTCAGCGACCACAGCCGTCACAGCCTTATCAATGCCACGCTTGAGGCTCATGGGGTCATGGCCTGCGGCCACGAGCTTCGTGCCTTCGGCATAAATTTGGCGCGCCAACACGGTCGCTGTAGTCGTACCGTCGCCGGCGACGTCTGAAGTCTTACTGGCGACTTCTTTGACCATTTGAGCGCCCATGTTCTCGAACTTGTCTTCTAGTTCGACCTCCTTGGCGACCGTGACACCATCCTTAGTCACATTGGGGGCCCCGAATGATTTGTCGAGGACGACGTTCCTCCCTTTGGGGCCGAGGGTCACTGTCACCGCGTCGGCAAGAACGTTGACGCCGCGCAGGATGGCATCGCGCGCGTCTCGGTTAAACTTTACCATTTTAGCTGCCATTTTTTCCTCCTCAGATCTGCCAGAGTTTTTGATTATCGTTCGATGATGCCGAGGATGTCGTCTTCGCGCATGATCAAATGTTCCTCGCCATCAATGTTGATCTCGGTACCGGAATATTTGCCAAAGAGCACACGGTCATTGACTTTGACATCAAGCGGAGTGACCTTGCCGTCATCGCCGATCTTCCCCTTGCCGACCGCCATGATCCTTCCCTCCTGCGGTTTCTCCTTGGCGGTATCGGGGATGATGATCCCCCCCTTGCTTCTTTCTTCTTCCTCGATGCGCTTAACGATGACCCGGTCTTGCAAAGGCCTAATCTTCACTGCTTTGCCTCCTTTCGATTCGATCGCTTGGATTTAAGGGTTTTGCTTTGGACTTGCGGCTGCAAGAGTCCGGATAATCCTCGGCGCCCGTGAATCTAAGCACTGATTTTTCTCTGTCAAGCTGTCGAATGATAAATTTTCGGCAATTGGTTCGAGCGCCCGCCAGCCGCGCGAAGCTATGGCTTGTGCTGTTTACGGCTTTCCTCTTCGAAATACTTTCTATAGAGCACATCCCATTCCCGGCTGCCCGGCGGCACACGGCGCGACAGGGACTGGATCTTTCTCCTGACGATCTCGTCGATCTGGTCGTCGCGCTGAAAAAAGTCGCGCAAGACCTGCTTGGCTTCGGCAAGGGCACGAGCCTCATTGGGGAACTCGCCCAGACCTTCTTTTCGCAGCCCGTCCAATACCAAATGGGCGAGATGGGAAATCCGGCTCTCGGACAGACGACTCAAAGGATAAAGCCCTTCTTGGCGGCCAATTTTTGTTTCGCCAGCAGAAACATTTTGTAGGGATCCATTTCACGGGAAACCCGGGCCACCGAGGCTAACATTTTGCGCGCCTCTTCCTCGATGGCCTCCTCTTCAGCAAAATTCTTGGAAACAACGTCCGCGATCTTCTTTTTTATTTCACCTTCGCTGGCTTTGGCGACCATTAAATCCTTTTTCTTGTATTGGCTGAGCAGTGCGCTGGCGAGCCGTTCAAGCTGGTCTGCCTTGATCTTCATGGGTTGTGGATAAATCTGTGAATAAGCTGCTTGGAACCGGTTACCTTGGCGGTAAAGGATGTGGATTTTTTATCCATCCTGGGCTGGGAAGTCAATTGCATGAGCGGATGGCGGCGCGCTAGCCCGTCGATTAATCGACTAATTCTTGAGCCGCTTGGCTTTTCCACAGGTTTTTTGCGACAATATGTGGCTCAGCAACCGCTCATGGATGCCGATCGGGAGTTTATCCACAGCCAGGCGGCTCGATGCTCGAATTGTTATCTCTATGAATGGGGAGAAATCGCTCGGCGTGCAAAAACCGCGGCGTTTAAAGCCCGGCGCGCGGATTGGTGTGGTGGCGCCAGCCGGCTGCGTGGAGGCTGACTCATTGAGGCGCGGTCTGGAAGCGATCCGAGCCGAGGGTTTCACAGTCGAACTGGGTCGGGCCGTCCGGGCAAGAAAGGGTTATTTAGCCGGAGATGCGGCCGCCCGGGCTGAGGACCTATCGGAGTTCTTTCAGCGCAGCGATATAGACGCGATCTTTTGCGCCCGCGGTGGTTTCGGTTCGATTCAGGTATTGCCCCATTTGGGCCCAGAGTTGAGAAACTGCGCGAAAATATTTGTCGGCTACAGTGATATTACCATCCTGCTCAACTGGCTGTACCAGTCCTGCGGCATGGTCACTTTTCATGCGCCGATGGTGGCCGAGGATCTGGCTCGGGGACTCGGCGAGCGAGCGAAAAGGTATTTCTGGGACTCGCTGACGGGCAGATTGGCGGGCTGGTCTATGGCCTTGGATAGGTCCATTCGCCCCGGGCACGCCGAAGCCGAGGTGGTCGGCGGCTGCTTGTCTCTTCTCGTTACGACGCTCGGCACCCCGTACGAGATCGAGACCAGGGGAAAACTGCTGTTTGTTGAAGATGTCGGTGAAATGCCGTACCGCCTTGAGCGCATGTTGACGCATTTGAAGATGGCTGGAAAGCTCGATCATGTGGCCGGCGTCGTTTTCGGCGATTTCAGTCGCTGCGCCGATGGCGGAACGCGGGATCTGCACGAAATCGCAGCCGATCTGTTCTCCGATGCGCGCTATCCGGTCGCTATGGGTATGAAAGCTGGCCATGGAGAAGAAAATCTCACCCTTCCCATCGGCGCCAGCATGCGCCTTGACGGCGACAGCGCGACGCTGGCACTACTCGAGTCGCCGGTGTCTTGAACAGACAAACAAAGGTGATCCGGCAAGGCCCATAAACAACGATGATGTATTCGCCGACTTTCGAGATGACTTGCCGAATGCGCAAGCGGCGTGCCTGCGCCTACTGATCGGATGGACTTTCGTGACGTCGATAACGCCTTTGAGGAGGCGCTCAACCAAGGGGTATTTCCCGGCGCTGTGCTCCTGGCCAGCAAAGATCGTCGCATCGCTTACGAGCGAGCTTATGGTAGCCGCGCCAGTATGCCCGAGAAGCTGCCGATGACGGTGGAAACGGTTTTCGATGTGGCGTCACTGACTAAGCCGCTGGCGACAACGATCGCGGTTATGCTGCTGGTGCAGGAGAGGAAAATTCGCTTGGATGACCAGATCACACGGGTCATTCCAATGTACGGTGTATTGGGGAAGAGCTTGACGACTTTTCGCCACGTGCTTAGCCATTCGGCCGGACTGGCGGCGTGGAAGCCCTTCTTCGAAGAGATCGTCAAATGTGAAAGGTCCGGCCGAATCAATTTCGTCGCTAGCCGCGCCGCCAAGAGCTACGTGTTTGAACGGATTCATCGAGACAAGCCTCTCAGTGCGCCGGGCACTCAATCGCTCTACAGCGATCTCGGTTTTATCATTCTCGGAGAGGCGGTCGAAATTCTCGCCGGCCATACCCTCGATCGCTTCTGTGAGGAGCGGGTTTTCAAACCCTTTGGACTTCGCTCGACCGGGTTTGTCGATTTGACGCAGCGGCGCGCGCGCCGCTTACAAGGAACGGCGCCAATCGTGGCGCCGACCGAGAATTGCTCCTGGCGCAAAAAGGTGCTGTGCGGCGAAGTCCATGACGACAACTGCTACGCCATGGGCGGCGTTGCCGGTCACGCCGGCCTGTTTTCGTCGGCGCACGACATCCACACTTTGCTGGTGCGCATGGATCAGTGTCTGCGCGGCGAGAATGAGTTTATCTCACAGGCGCTGATCGAGGAGTTTTTGACCAGGGACAGTACGGTAAGGGAAGCCAGCTTTGCTCTCGGCTGGGATACCCCTTCGGCGGGTCGATCGGCGAGCGGCACTATGTTTTCGCCTCGTTCGGTGGGGCATTTAGGTTTTACCGGCTGCTCTATCTGGTGGGACCTGGAGAAAAATTGCCACATTGTGCTGCTCACCAATCGAGTTCATCCGACGCGCAAAAACGAAAAAATTAAAGATTTTCGGCCGTACATTCACGATCTGGTTATGGCTGCACTTTCCAGATGAAGTCCTTACGCCCCGGTAACCATATCCATTTGATCGCCGTCTGCGGCGTCGGCATGGCTTCGCTCGCCGGCTTGCTGCAGTCGCGCGGCTACAAGGTCACCGGCTCGGATCAGAACGTCTATCCTCCGATGAGCACCTACCTCGGGCAGATCGGTATTGAGGTGCTGGCCGGCTATCGTCCGGAACATCTTGAACCGCGGCCCGATCTGGTCGTCATTGGCAATGCGATTTCGCGAGGTAATCCGGAAGCGGAAGCCGTAATCGCGCAAGGGTTGCCTTACGTTTCGTTTCCTGAGGCGCTCGGCGAATTTTTGATCGGTTCGCGCCGTTCTTTGGTTATCGCCGGGACACACGGCAAGACGACTACGTCGGCCCTAGCCGCCTGGGTGCTTACCGCCGCGGGTCGCGATCCGGGATTTTTCGTCGGCGGCGTGCCGCTCAATTTCGGCAGCGGATGGAGGGTCGGGGAAGGCAGTCACGTGGTGCTGGAAGGTGACGAGTACGACACGGCGTTCTTCGACAAAGGACCCAAATTTCTACACTACCGTCCGACCGAGGTCATATTGACAAGCGTGGAATTCGATCACGCGGATATTTATCGCGATCTCGACCACGTGAAGAGCGCCTTTGCTCGCTTGATCGAGATCATTCCGGCGGATGGGATCCTCGTGGCGTGTAGTGACTATCCTGCCGCGGTTTCCGTCACGCACGCCGCCGGTTGCCGTTCCATCACCTACGGCGATGCGGCGGACTGGACCTCAACCGAGGTGCATTTTCACCAAGGGCGGAGCTTTTTCACGCCCAACTATAAAGGTCATTCCGACGGGCCGGTGGAGGCGGCGCTCATCGGCAAGCACAACGTGAAGAATGCGCTCGCCGTTTACGCGGTGGGACGGGCTCTCGGGATTGAACGGCAACGATTGCTCGAAGGTTTTCGTACCTTCGCCGGAGTGAAAAGACGGCAGGAAGTTCGCGGCGAACGGCGCGGCGTGCTGGTCATCGACGACTTTGCCCACCATCCCACTGCGGTGCGCGAAACTATCGAGGCGGTGCGCGCGGCCTATGCCGGCCACAGATTGTGGGCGATCTTCGAACCGCGCAGCAACACCAGCAAGCGCAACATCTTTGAGAAAGAGTTCGCAGCGGCCTTGGCGCTCGCGGATCGTATCATCGTTGCGGGGGTATTCCAGCCGGAGAAGATACCGGAGGGCGAGCGGTTGTCGGTGGAAAATGTGATTCGCGAGATCAATCGGGCGAGCAACGAGCGGCGCGCCTGGGTGATCGCGGGCACCGGTGAAATTGCCAGCCACATCGCTCAACATGCCCGCGCCGGCGATGTCCTTTTAATCATGTCAAACGGTGGCTTCGACGGGGTTCACGACAAGATCCTCCATGCCTTAGCGGGCTAGATAACGCTGGGCGCACTCTTCGCTGCAAAAATACTTGCCGTGGCGCTCCAGCGCGGCCGATCTGGGCACAAAGGTTTGGCACTGAGGATCGAAGACCATGGGCTCGCCGAGCTTAGCCGCGTCCCTCGGTCGGGTCTTAGGGCCAGAGAGCAGCGACTTGAGCACGAGAAAAACAACATAGCCAAGTGCAACCAGCAGGAGCAGGCGGAGCAGCAGCATATTGCTCCAAAGCGAGCGGCTGGTCAGGCCGCTTACGAATGATAGAGATGGATCTTCTTGTCGTCCTTGACGTTGATCAACATCTCGGAAATGGTCACGCCGAGTTCAGGGTGAATTAATTGGGGGGCGATTTCACTTAACGGGATCAGCACGAATTTGCGATTGGACATCTCGGGATGAGGGATGCGCAAATTCTTTTTTTTCACCACCGCGGAGTCATAGAGCAGAATGTCGAGATCAATGACGCGCGCCCCCCAGCGCTTTTTGATTTTCTTTCGCCCCATGGCGCGCTCGATGTTCTTGAACTTTTTGAGCAACATGTCCGGCTTGAATTTGGTCTCGATCTCCACCGCGCCGTTGACGTACCACTCCTTCGCGTCGCCGAGCGGTTCGCTCTCATAAAGTGATGACTCCTTGAGCACGCGGGTATTAGGGAGTTTGGCGAGGCGGGTCACGGCCTCAAAAAAATTCTCTCGCTTGTTCCCGACGTTCGAGCCGATCCCGATATAGACTTGATGAGTAATCCCGCTCGCCATGAATTCTTTTGGGAATGAATTCTAAAGTTTCACCTGTCGAATCCTTTCCGCGACCTCCCGTAACCGTTCTTTATCTACGCAGACGGTAAAACGCACATAGCCCTCGCCGGCATCGCCGAAGCCGTTTCCGGGAGTTGTGACAACGCCGGCTTCGTCGAGCAGCTTGGCGGTAAAATCGGCGGAGGACAGCCCGCGCGGACAAGCGACCCAGACGTAGAAGGTCGCTCTCGGTTTGTCGCATTCCAAACCCACCGCACGTAAACCATCGACCAGAATGTCGCGCCGCTCCTGGTAAGTTTTACGACTTGGCGCGACAATCGCGTCGCCGAGTTTGAGCGCTTCAATGCCGGCCTCTTGCACCGCCTGAAAAATGCCCGAATCAAGGTTCGACTTTGCTTGCGCCAAGCCGCCCACTAACTCGGCATTGCCTACGGCCATACCGATGCGCCAGCCGGTCATGTTGAAAGTTTTGGAGAGCGAGTGAAATTCGATGCCGACATCGCGGGCGCCATCGACCTCGAGGAAGCTCATCGGCCGATAACCGTCGAATCCCATCTCGGTGTAAGCCGCGTCGTGGCAGACGATCACATTGTATCGATCGGCGAAATCGACCACCCGACGGTAAAAATCCCGGTCGGCAACGGCGGCGGTGGGGTTGTTGGGATAATTGATCCAGAGGAGCTTCGCCTGTTGAGCGACATCCGCGGGGATCGCTTCCAAATCAGGCAGGAAATGGTTTTCTTTTTTGAGCGGCAGGAAGTAGCTCTTGCCGCCGTTGAACGCAGTACCAATGTGGTACACGGGATAACAGGGACTGGCGACCAGCACGACGTCGCCAGGGTCGACGAAAGCGACCGCCATATTGCCGATGCCTTCTTTGGAGCCGATGAGCGATACGACCTCGGTGGCGCTATCGAGTTTGACATTGAAACGGCTTTGATACCAAGCGGCGACCGCCTCGCGAAACTCCGCCATGCCAGAACTGCTCGGGTAACGATGGTTAACGGGTCTGCTGGCGCTCTCCAAAAGTTTTTCAACTACGGCCGTAGGGGTCGGGATATCTGGATCGCCGATGCCAAGATCGATTAAATCGACCCCGCGGGCTAAAGCGGCGCGTTTGCGACGATCGATTTCGGCGAACAGGTAAGGCGGTAAGTCGTTGATCCTTTTGGCTTTTTTTATCGCGATGGGCAAAACCGTAAGACCTCCATGAGAAAATCGCCACGGTTGTACATGTTTTTTTTATTTTTGACAACCGGCATTGTTTGATATCCGTTCTGCGCCGCCACCGACCTATATGCTGTCACTGGCGCGAGGTTAGACTCAGCAAACTACCCTGGTGTAGCGCCAAAACGATACTAACGGGGAGATTAAACGAAGTTACCGTAAGCGGGAACTATGAATATCGCTTGCGCCCGTGGCTATTTGCTGCTTGGGCGATCGATTTGGCTGAGAATGTCATTGCGGAACAGCAGCACCGTGCCGTCAGGGTAGTACCAGCGCTCCTCATTGACTGGCGTTACGCCGCGGACCTTGGATGCGCCGCCGGTCTTAGCGACACGCCTGGGCGCGCCCATTACCTGCTTCACCTCGCTGCCGGTAAGTCCGGCCACCGGCTCTCTCCTGACTGCAGCATCCTTTACATTTTTCGGCCACGCCTGGGCGTGGATCCAAGCAAGCCGCTGCTTTTCCGCTTCCGCGGCTTGTTGCGATTTGAGTCTCTCCTCCGCGCGCGGATCTCTGTCGACGATGCTGGCGTTGACGTGCTCGTTAAAAACCTCAGGGCGCAAATACGCGACCTTTCCCGATTGAAATATCACCTTATAGTAAGGCTCTTTGTTCGTCCGTCCGACCAGTTCGACGATCTCGAAAGATTCATCATCGGCGGTAAGATGAAAAGGCGCAGCAGCGCGGTTGGGTGCGCTTGAAAACGGCGGCGCTTTGCCGGCCGGAGCGTTGATCCAAAACTGGCCGCCAACCCGCTCCGCCAAGGCGTCCAATTGTCGCGCGGTGTAATGATGCGAAGCCAGCACACACTGAGGCAGCCCGAGTATTCCGGCCACAAGGGCGATGTGAATCGTTTTGACCATCGTCAAGATGCGCGGTGAATTAGACGCTTGATCTGGGAGCGTGTTTCAAGGCATCTCACGCGAGCAAAAGAAAAGGGGCCCTTCGGCCCCTTGGCGATTGGTTGCGGGGCCGGGATTTGAACCCGGGACCTCAAGGTTATGAGCCTTGCGAGCTACCAGACTGCTCCACCCCGCGATAACAGTTCGAATTTTCTTTCTACCTTGCGCTTCCTTGCGAGTCAAGGTAGTGAGAGTCATGGCGCAGTCATTTCGCAATCCGCTGCCGACCGTGGATATCATCATCGAAGTGAACGATGGAATCGTTCTGATCGAACGGAAAAATATTCCGCATGGCTGGGCGCTTCCCGGCGGCTTCGTCGATTACGGCGAAAGCGTTGAAAAAGCGGCGTTGCGCGAAGCAAAAGAAGAAACTTCCCTTGAGGTCGTGCTGACCGAGCAGTTCTACACGTATTCCGATCCGCGCCGGGACGCGCGTCATCATACCGTATCAACGGTTTTCATCGCCAAAGCGAGCAGGACGCCGCGCGCGGCGGACGATGCGAAAGCAGCGGAGATCTTTCAGGAAAACCGCTTGCCCCAGCCGATCGTCTTCGACCACGCAGAAATACTGCGCGACTATTTCATTTTCAAAAAAAGCGGCCGTCGCCCTCACCCGTGAAGCGAGTCGTGAGCGTCATTTAGGCGAGCTTGGCGACTGCGGCACGGATGCGCGCGCAGCCTTTTTCGATGGCTTCGAGGGATGTAGCGTAGGAAAAACGCACATGCGCGCGCGAGCCGAAATCTTCGCCGGGCACGCCGGCGACTTTGGCTTCCTCGAGCAAATAGTCGGCGATGTCGCAAGGCGAGCCGAGTTTTTTGGCGCCGGCGCTCGTGCCGATCAACTCGGAGACGTTGGGAAAGACGTAGAATGCGCCTTCCGGCTTGAGGCAACGAATGCCCGGAATCGCGTTGAGCATTTCAACCACAACATCTCGACGCCGTTGAAATTCTCGCACCATCCGCACAACCTCGTCTTGCGGTCCACTGATGGCTTGCAGAGCCGCCGCCTGGGCGATCGAGGTGGGATTGGAAGTACTCTGGCTCTGAATCGTTGCGGCGGCGGCGATGATGTCGCCCGGACCTATCGCGTAGCCGATGCGCCAGCCTGTCATGGCGTACGTTTTGGACACGCCGTTGATGATTAAGGCGCGTTCGCGCAAAGCCGGGCAAAGCGCGACGATGTTGTGAACTTGAAAACCGTCGTAGACGATTTTTTCATAAATGTCGTCGGCAAAAATCAGGCAATCGTGTTTTTCCAGCACAGCGCCCAGGGCGAGCAACTCGTCGCGCTTGTAAGTAGCGCCGGTGGGGTTGCAGGGACTGTTCAGGACAAAGACACGGGTCTTGGCGCTGAGCGCGGCTTCGAGCTGTTCCGGTCGGATGCGAAACGCGGTCGCTTCGCCGGCCGGAATTAGCTTGGGCACGCCGCCAGCGAGCAAAGCCATGTCGGCATAGCTCACCCAATAAGGCGCTGGAATCAACACTTCATCGCCGGGATTGACGACCGCCTGAAGCAGATTGTAAAGCGAGTGCTTGGCGCCACAGCTCACCAAGACGTCCTCCTTACGATAGACCAGGCCGTATTCTTGAGCGTATTTGTTGACGATTGCGGCGCGCAGCGCCTCGGTGCCTTTAACGTCGGTGTATTTGGTCATGCCTTGGCGCAGCGCCTCGACGGCGGCTGCTTTAATGTGTTCCGGGGTATCGAAATCCGGCTCCCCGGCGGAAAAATTGACTACATCGACTCCCTCGGCGCGCAGTTTTCCAGCCTTGGCGGCGATCGCCAGCGTGACCGACGGTTTGATCAGAGTCGTGCGTTGGGCGAGTTTGGTCATCTCACAAATCCTTTAACGTTTGAATTTTGCCGTGAGCCTGGTCAAGACGTTGTCCGGCACCAAACCGGAAACGTCGCCGCCCAGACTGACGACTTCCTTCACCAGCCGGGAGCTGGTGTAAAACTCCGATTCGCCCGTCATCATGAAAAAGGTTTCTAATTGAGGCTTGAGCCGATGATTCATCATGGCCATTTGAAATTCATATTCGAAATCGGAGATTGCGCGCAGACCGCGGATGATGACGGTGGACCCCTTGCGCTCGGCGTAGTCGACCAGTAAACCGTGGAACGAATCGGCCATCACCCTACCGTGCAGAGGAGCAAACACCTCCTTCACCATGTCGATACGTTCCTGAAGAGAGAATAAGGAACGGTCCTTGTCGGGGTTTGTAGCGATGGCGACGATAACACGATCAAAAACTCGCAGCGTGCGCTTGACCAGATCGACGTGGCCGTTGGTGATCGGATCGAATGAGCCAGGGTAAATCGCAATCTGATTGTTCGCCATGAGAGTTCCTTACTCGCCGGAGCTCGAAGTCGCTGCGTGTTTAAAGAATGACAGCAGAGTATCACCATAACGTCTCTGGTCATGCAAGACGAGATCCTGGTAGCGCAACCGCACCGGCTCGCGCGCGCTATGCTCGGCCACCACTGTGCCGCCTTCGCTGAGTAGATGGGATCGGCCCACGCTGGCAAGGGCCGCGCCGACCAGCTCTCGTTCATAGGGCGGATCTAGAAATATCAGATCAAACAATTGCTCCGATTGAGCGAGCTTACGTAACGATCGGAGTACCGGCGCAGTCCAGACCTGTGCCCGCTCGCTCAGTGCAAGCCGGTCAAGATTGGCGCGAATCGCGGCGGTCGAGCGGGACGATTCATCGATGAGCACGGCGTGAACGGCGCCGCGGCTCAGCGCTTCAATGCTAAGGTTGCCGCTGCCGGCAAACAGGTCGAGTACCCGCAGCCCGGAGAGATTGGGCGGCAAGATATTGAACAAAGATTCCTTGACCCGCGCCGCGGTGGGCCGAACCGCCTGACCTTTGGGGGCTTTCAAGCGCCGGCCCCGTGCTGTACCGCCAATCACCCGCATGGGTTCGTGCCTATTTCCGAAATCAAAGCTCCAGCTTTCTTGACGGTCGCTAACCCTCGACGCGCAGGATGATCTTGCCAAACTGTTCGCCGTCTTCCAGCCGCTGCTGCGCTTTGACGGCATCCGCAAGCGGGAAGATTTTGTCGAGCACGGGTCTGGCGCCCGCGACTTCGATGAATTTCAACACCCGGCCAAACTCCTGCCGCGAGCACAATGACGAGCCAAAAATTTTCAAGTGGTTCCAAAAAATCCGCCGCAAATTGGTCTTCGGTTCGGATCCTGAACTGGCGCCGCAACTGACCAACCGCCCGCCGCGCGCGAGAGCGGCGAGACTGCCGGTCCAATCTTCGCCCCCAGCGCAATCGACGACAACGTCAACGCCGCGCTTGCCGGTCAATCTCCTGACTTCCGCGGCAACATCACAGGTTGTCGCGATGCCATGCCGCGCGCCCAGCTCCAGGGCTCGCCTCAGTTTTTCATTGCGGCGCGATGTGACGATTACGTGAGCGCGAAAATCGAGCGCGAGGCGAAGCGCCGCAGTGGCAACGCCGCCGCCGATGCCGCGGATCAACACCCATTCACCCGGGCGGAGCTTTGCGCTGGTGTGAAGCATGCCCCAAGCCGTGGCGAAGACGAGCGGAAACGCGGCGGCTTCCTCGAACGAGAGCCCGACCGGAATGGGAAAACAATTGGCTGATGGTACTCGCACATATTCGGCATAGGTGCCGTTCATGCGCTCGCCCAACGTGTGAAACTGGTCGCAAAGCGGTTCATTGCCGGCGGCGCAGCAATCACAAGTGGCGCAGCCCAGCGCTGGAAACAGGCAGACCGATTCCCCTATCCGGACGTTTTTGACCGCGGCGCCGCGATCGACCACCACGCCGGCGCCGTCGCATCCCAGAATATGGGGAAAGGACAGAATGGTTCCGTTCTGACCGCCGCGGACTCTTAGATCGATACGATTGAGGGCCGCCGCCTTCAGCTTGACAATGACATCGCAGGGCGATTCAAGCCTCGGCTCAGTGGTTTGTTCGAAGCAAAGTTGTTCGACCCCGCCATGCCGGTGAATTTGTACGGCCTTCAAAAAAACCTCAACCCTCGGTTTATAGGGGCAGCGGTGAACTTCGACAGTTAGAGGAAGGAAAGCGCCGGTGCGTTCGGGGTCAAGCAGAAAACGAGGTACCGCAGCCGCACGTAGCTGTGGCGTTCGGATTATTGAACTTGAAGCCGCCGCCGTAGAGACCGGACTCGAAATCGATGACGATCCCCTGCAGCAACGCCGCACTGGCCGGATCAACGTAGATTTTTATGCCAGCGGATTCGAGCACGGTATCGCCGGGCCTTTCTTCTCTATCGAAATCGAGCTTATAAGAGTAACCGGAACAGCCGCCGTCGCTGACCGCGACGCGTAAACCGTGGCCCTGCCGATTATCGCGAGCCAGCAGCTTTTTTACCTGCGCCGCCGCCGCATCGGTCAATTTGAGCTCTAATTGTTCGCAGCCGGGTTCCATGATTTCAATCCAAGGGTAATGGCAGATCCAACACAAGTCAAGGTAATCGCTCAGCGCTCGAAAAGGGCCTTGACGAAGCTCGCGGCCTCGAAGGGCTGCAGATCTTCGATTTCTTCCCCTACGCCGATGTACTTCACCGGTACACCAAGCTCCTCCCGGATAGCGACGATGACGCCGCCTTTGGCAGTGCCGTCGAGCTTCGTGAGCACAATGCCGGAGATATCCGTTGCTTCCTTAAAGACGCGCGCTTGCTGGAGCCCATTCTGACCGGTGGTCGCATCGAGAACCAGGAGCGTCTCGTGGGGAGCGCCGGGCTGCTCCCTGCCGATCACGCGGCGGATCTTTTTCAGCTCCTCGATCAAGTGCACCTTGGTATGCAGGCGTCCCGCCGTGTCGATCAGCAAGATATCCGCGCTCCGGCGTTTAGCCGCCTGAAGACCGTCAAAAACCACCGCGGACGGATCCGACCCTGCCTTGTGCTTCACGACATCGACGCCAACTCGCTGTCCCCAGATATCCAGTTGCTCGACGGCCGCGGCGCGAAAGGTGTCGGCCGCAACCAGCAAAACTTTCTTATCCGCGGCGCGGTATTGAGCCGCGAGCTTGCCGATGCTGGTGGTTTTGCCAACGCCATTGACGCCAAGAAACAACACCACCCAGGGCTTTACCGAAAGGGGGACGATCTTGGCTGGCTGCGGCGAGCCTTCCAGCATTGCGACCATCGCCGCCTGCAGGCGCGCAGTCATTTCTTGGCCAATGTCCTGGTTGCCATCAGGCGATTGACGGCGCAGCGCATCGATCAGCTTCTGTGCGGCTTTGACGCCCAGGTCGGCGCTAATCAGCGTTTCTTCCATCTCGCTGAGGGATTGTTCATCCCACTGGCGGCTCTGGAAGATCGCGCCGATTTTTTGCGCCCAGGTGTCGCGGCTTTTGGTTAGTCCTTGCTTGAGCCGTTGAAAAAAAGAACCTTCCGCCATGAGAAGATACTGTTAGAAGCGTGAGATGGAGTCAACCGGCAGAAAAAAGCTCCGCACCGCCGCAGTAGAGGGTTTTTTCGCAATGCGGCCTTGGTCGGTCGTGTGAGCGTTCGGCGCTAATGCATTCGGACTGATACGACCTTGGAGACTCCCGGTTCGGCCATGGTGATGCCATAAAGCATTTCGGCCGCCTGCATGGACTTCTTGTTGTGTGTGACCATAATGAATTGCGAGTTCTCGCTCATTTCTTTGATCAGCTCATTGAACCGATCGATGTTGGCGTCGTCGAGCGGCGCATCCACTTCGTCGAGAAAGCAGAAAGGGCTTGGCTTGGTCAAAAATATCGCAAACAGCAGGCTCACCGCCGTGAGGGCCTTTTCGCCGCCGGACAAGAGCGTAATCGATTGCAGCTTCTTGCCGGGCGGTTGAACCACGATGTCGACGCCGGTCTCGAGATAATCGTTTTCATCAGTGAGGACGAGCTTGGCTTTGCCGCCGCGGAACAGACGCGGAAAAATCGCCTCGAACTTTTCGTTGATCTCATCGAAGCTCTCTTTGAAGCGGAGCCGGCAAATGCGGTTGAGCTTAACGATGGTTTGCTGCAGGTCGGCGATGGATTTCTCCAAGTCCTCCTTTTGTTGGCTCATGAATTGGAAGCGGGTGGTCAGTTCCTCGTATTCCCCGATGGCTGCAAGATTGACTTCGCCCATCCGTTCAAGCCGGCCGCGGAGTTCGTCGATTTCCGCCTGCCAATCCGGACTCGAGAGATCGTTCTCGCCGGCCTCGCCGGACAAGTGTTGCAGCTCGACGTCATATTTTTCGCGCAGGTGATCGATGAGATGCTGCAGATGGAGCCGCTGCTCGGCGACGGCAAGCTGCAGGCGATTTTTTTCCTCCTGATAGGCATCGCCGAGGGGACGCAATTCCTTGATCGCTTCGCCAATCTCAGCAAGCTGCATGGATATGGTCCGGTACCGCTGGCGATCCGTCTGGAGCCGCTCTTCCAGAGCCTGGAGAGTTCTCTGGCTCTCGACCAGCGTTTTCTCAAGGCACGTCAGATCGTCCGCAATTTCAGCGCGTTGCCGGCCGATTTCCGCGAGCCGGCGGTGCTGCGCCTCCAGCTCGCGCGCACTCTGCTCCTGCAACTTCACCCGATTGGCCAGATTGGCGTGGGTATTATCGCGCTTCTCGCCCAAGGCCGCGCTGCGCACGCGCGACTGGCTCACCGCGGCGTCCGCAACTGCAACGGCGTCGCTGAGCGACGCCAGCTCATCTTGCTTTTGAGCCAGCATTCGCTCGCGCCGGGTTTTTTCCTCGGCGCGCGCCTGCGCGGTTTCGCGATCGCGCTGAATTTCGCTGTCGAGCAACTGCAACGCCGCGCGCAGATCGTCTTGCTCCGCGCGCAGTCCTGCGACGGCTTGACTCAATCGTTCGTGCTCTTGCTCGGCGGCGCGGCTTTCATGCTCGAGGCGGACGCGTTCGAGATCCAGCCGGTGAATCTCGCCGCCCAACATGGCCTTTTCGGTTTCGGCTCGTTCGAGGTTCTGTTTGAGCTTCTCAAGCTCCCGCTCCTCAAACGGCAACTGGGACTGCAATTCCGCAAGCGCGGCGCTGAGTTCGCGAATTCGTCGCCTTTGAGTGAGGAAGCTCCCTTCGAGCGGCGTGTCGCTGCCTCCGGTGACGATGCCCATGGGATCGATGACCTCGCCTTCGGGGGTTACCAGCGTGCTGTAATAACCGTTTCGGTTCCACAGCGCGATGCCCGCCTGCAGATCACGGACGACGACGACGTCGGAGAGCAAATACTCCGCCACGTCTCGATAGCCGTCTTTGACCGAGATCATTTCAATCAGGGGCGCAACGACCTCAGCTTCGCCAAGCGGCAGTTCTTTGCTCTGCTTGCGGGTCACCTGGCGCGGAATAAAGCTGCTCCGGCCCGATGCTTCGCGCTTCAGATATTCGATGGCCTCCAATCCTTCTTCATGGCCGTTGACGATCACGTACTGAAGGCGATCGCCGAGCACCGCCGTAAGCGCCTTCTCGTAAATCTCGGGCGCCTCGATCACCTCGGCAACCAGACCATAGATGCCCTCACATGCGCTTTCCTGCTGCCTTTTGAGCATGATCGCGCGCACTCCTTCCTGGTAGCCTTCGTAATTGCGCTGTAGATCTTCAAGCGACGTGAGCCGCGACTCATTTTCATGAAGCTGCGCCTTGAGAACCGTGAGCTTGTGCTCTTGCGCTTCCCGGGCGTGTCCCAGAGCCTGCAGAGAAGCGTTCAACAGCGAAGCGTCCAGGTTGCGTTCGCGCACCTTCTCCATGCAGAGCGCGAGCGCCGCGGCGTTTTCGTTGCGCCGGTTTTCACAAGACGCCAATGCCGTGGTCGCTGCGCTCAATTCATCCTGACAGCGATGGCATTGCCGGCTGATTTCATCCTGGCGCTTTTCCTGCGCCATGGCGTTATTCTTTGAATACGCGATCTGGTTGGCACAGTCGATCAGCGCGGCTTTCTCGCCGTCGATGGCGCTCTGGACGGCGCGCAACTCCGACTGCAGGGTGCCGAGTTGGCTTTCTTTATCGCGCAAAAAGGTTTCCTCGAAAAGCGATAGCTGAATGAAGCTCTTTTGAGCCTTGCCGAGCTCGTCGATTTCCTGACCGAGCAGTTTGCTCCGCTCCTCGAGCGTCAACAGGGCGCTGCGGGTTTCATCCTCCGCCTGCTCGAGCTGCGCCAGGTCCTTGCGGTAGAACTCGCACTTTTGTTGGTCGGACTGGAGTTGAATGCGCTGCTGATAGAGGGTTTCTTGCTGTGCTCCAATCGCTTTGTCGGCTTCGAGCAGCGCCAGGCGCACGGCTTCGCTTTCGGCTTCCCTGCGGTGCAGAGCGGCGAGGTGCTCGGAAAGCTGGGTTTCCACGGCCAAGAGCAGGCGCTCTTGACATGCGATCTGGTGCTGAAAGCGATCGCGCTGGACAATGCCGAAGGCGATTTCCTTTTCTTTCAGTGCGGCGCGGAGCGCACGGTAGCGCTCGGCCTTCTTGGCCTGCAATTCCATCGACCGGATCTGGCGCTCGATTTCGCGTACGATATCGGTGACGCGCAGCAGGTTCTGCTGCGTGCGTTCGAGCTTTCTTTCGGCGACGATCTTGCGGCTTTTGTATTTGCTGGTGCCGGCGGCTTCTTCGATGAGCGCCCGGCGATCTTCGGGCTTAGAATTCACCAGCTCATCAACTTTGCCTTGCTCAACAATGGAATAAGCCTTGCTCCCGACTCCCGTGCCTAGAAAAAGCTCGATAACATCCTTGAGCCGGCAATCGACTTTGTTGATCGAATACTCGGATTCACCCGAACGAAACAGGCGCCGGGTGACCATTATTTCGCTGAAATTGCTGTATTCGGCCGGGCCCCGGCCGTCTTCGTTGTCGAAAACAATCGAAACCTCTGCCATACCCGTAGCGGGGAGGGTATCGCTACCGGCAAAGACCACATCCTCCATCTGATGACCGCGCAGGTGACGCGCGCTCTGCTCCCCCATAGCCCAACGGAGCGCATCGACGATGTTAGACTTGCCGCAGCCGTTGGGGCCCACGACCGCTGTGATGCCCGGGTTCAACTCCACCACGGTTTTTTCCGCAAACGATTTAAAGCCAATCATTTCAAGGCGTTTTAAACGCATAGGCAGATTCTTTTTGAGTGGGATTCGGAGTTTTGACGATGAAACTTGCAGGCAATATTTCACAGCTGCGAGGAGCTGTCAACCTAAAATCACAAGATACAGGGGCGATCGTGCGAAGCCCCACAAGATATAGTTTGAATTTTGTCAGTTAAAGCCAAAAAGAGTCAAGAACTGACAAGAAAACTAGCAGAATCTATAAGAGAATAAAGGGGGTTAATTCTGTAACAGTTCGGCGTTCCAATAAGAGACGTCGATGGTATTCAGGAAGGGCATCCACTCTTTATAACGTGACATGCTGAAGGTTTCCTGCATGAACGGCGTCCATTGAGGTTTAATGGGCCTGCGCACCAGGGGCATTCCCGCCTGTTGCGGCGTGCGGCCGCCCTTTCGGTGATTGCATTCATGACAGGAGCAAACCACGTTTTCCCAGACCGACATCCCGCCTTGCGAACGTGGAATAACGTGATCCAGGTTGAGCTCATGGCGCGGCAAGCGCCGGCCGCAGTATTGGCAGGTGCATTTATCACGGGCGTAGATGTTGTATCGGCTGAAACGAACTTGCCGTTTTGGGACTCGGTCGTAGCTTACCAGCAGAATCACCCTGGGTACGCGAATAACGCGATTCACCAGACCGATGGTCTCGTCGTGCGCCGCGATCGACAGATCGCTCCAGCTGGCAAAGTCGAACGTTTGATACTGTTCGTTGACTGCTTTGGCGATCCCTTGGTAAAGCAAAACGAATGCGCGCCGTACCGAGGTCACATGGATCGGCAGGTAGGATCGATTGAGGATGAGGACCTTGGTGTTGAGAACGGTAAAGGGGGTGGTGCTCGCAGGAAAACTCATAAGCCGCTTGCTCGCTTCGAAGTGAGCTTCTTGATCCGTCGGTATTCTCAGCAAGGTACCCGGCGCTGGCGAGATTGTCAATTAAGCGATATGCACCTTTAACGGCGGATTCTGGCGGTCAGACACGGCTTGCAGTCCCCGACAATTTCCACTATAACCCCTTTCAACTGCATTAGTGCTCCCGTGGAGAGCGTCGCTATCGTTCCGGCGATTCCGCGTCACATTACCCCCTCCGCCGTTCACTGAGTTTATCGTTCCAATCGTATGAAACAGGAAATTTTTATCAATTCGACGCCGCAAGAGAGCCGCATCGCCATCATGGAAGATGGCCAATTGGCTGAGTTTCTCATCGAGAGAAAGGAGGAAATGGGTGCCGCGGGCAACATTTATAAGGGCAAAGTGGCGCGCGTCCTGCCCGGTATGCAAGCCGCCTTCGTCGATATCGGCATGGAAAAGGCCGGTTTTTTGCACGCCTCGGATTTTTCAAGCGAGCCGGAGGACGTACAGTTAAGCGGCGATGATGTCGAGTTTGACGAGGCGCCGAAAGCGCCGCCCTCGCGCCGTTTACCACTGGAGAAGCAGATCTCGCGCGGCGAAGAGATTCTCGTTCAGGTCGCTAAGGACCCGCTGGGCACTAAAGGAGCCAGGGTCACTTCACATATCTCGCTTCCGGGCCGATATATGGTTTTCATGCCGGGGACGAATCACGTCGGCATTTCGCGGCGGATCGAGAGCGAGGACGAGCGCAAGCGGCTGAAGGAGATCGCGCAATCGCTCGGTACCGAAAAAGGTGGGTTCATTCTGCGCACCGCTTGCGAGGGGCTCAGCAAGCGTGAGATTCAGCGGGATCTGCACTTTCTGACGAAACTCTGGGCGCGCATTCAGGCTAAAGCCGAAAGCGCCACAGCACCCGCGCTGATCCACCAGGACCTCGACCTCATCGCCCGCACGCTGAGGGATTTTTTTACCGCCGACACCGAGCAGGTGGTCATCGATTCACCCAAGGATCATCGCCGGGTGGTCGATTTCGTGCGCCACTTCATGTCGCGGCACAAAGCCAAAATCGTGCTTTATACCGACAAAGAGCCGTTGTTCGAGCAGCAGGGAATTGAGGAGAAGGTCGTCAAGGCGCTCGATCGGCGCGTCTGGCTTCGTTCCGGGGGCTATCTGATTATCGAAAGGACCGAGGCGCTGACGGCGGTGGACGTCAACACCGGACGCTTCGTCGGCAAGCGCAACCAGGAGGAGACGATCCTCAAGACGAACATGGAAGCGGTCCAGGAGGTGGTGCGTCAGCTCCGCCTGCGCAATGTCGGGGGCATTATCATCATCGACTTCATCGACATGGAAAAGGAGAGCAACCGAAAAAAAGTTTACGATGCACTCAAAGAGGCGCTCAAGAAAGACAAAGCGCGAACTAATATTTTGAAAATTTCCGAGCTCGGCCTGGTCGAGATGACGCGCCAGCGCACGCGTGAAAGCTTGGAAAACCAGCTCCTGCGATCCTGCCCTCATTGCGACGGGCGCGGCCGAATCAAATCAGCGCCGACCATCGCCTACGATGTGCTGCGCGCCATCAAGCGGCAGTATCCGAGCTTTGACGGCGGCAAGAATATTGTTGTTCGGCTGCACCCGGACATCGCCAATTTTCTCTACGACGAGAAGAACAACAGCCTGGAAAATCTCGAACGCGAGATCAATCACCGCATCATCATCAAAGCCAGCCAAGAGCTACACCACGAGAAATACGAAATTTCCGAGGCTTGAGTCTTGGCCGGATTCTCCGGAAGGGAGTTTCCGGAAGTCTAAAACTCCGCGTTTCCCGGCGTGCGCGGGAATGGGATGACGTCGCGGATGTTTTTTAGGCCCGTGACATACATCATCATCCGTTCGACACCGAGGCCGAAACCGGCGTGGGGCGCCGAGCCGTAGCGGCGCAGATCGAGATACCACCAGTACGGTTTTTCGTCCAGGCCGCTGGCGCGCAGGCGCTCCAACAGCACGTCGTGGCGCTCTTCACGCTGGCTGCCGCCGATGATTTCACCGACCCGGGGCACGAGCACATCCATGGCGCGGACCGTCTTGCCGTCATCGTTCAAGCGCATGTAAAAAGCTTTGATGTCCTTGGGATAATCGGTAACGATCACCGGCTTTTTGAACACCTCTTCGGCAAGAAACCTCTCATGCTCGGTCTGCAGGTCGCTGCCCCACTGCACCGGAAATTCCCAAGCCTTGCCTGACTTTTGCAACTCGCCAACCGCATCCGTATAGGTAATGTGGCCGAAATCGGACGCGGCGACATGCTCGAGCGTCGCCAAAACGGATTTTTCGATAAACTGATTGAAAAACTCCAGATCCTCGCGGCAATGATCGAGCACGTAACGGATGGTGTATTTCAGAAATTCTTCCGCCAGCTGCATATTGTCTGCGAGCTTGTAAAAGGCCATCTCCGGCTCAACCATCCAGAATTCGGCGAGGTGGCGCGGCGTGTTGCTGTTCTCGGCGCGAAAAGTCGGGCCGAAGGTATAAATTTTCGAAAAGGCCAGAGCGAAGATCTCGCCTTCGAGCTGGCCGCTCACGGTGAGATAGGCCGGCTTGCCGAAAAAGTCCTGCTGCCAATCGACTTTGCCGTCGGACGCGCGCGGCGGCTCTTGCAGATTAAAAGTCGTCACGCCGAACATTTGACCGGCGCCTTCGCAGTCGGAGGTCGTGATGATCGGCGTCTGCACGTAGATAAAGCCACGCTCCTGAAAAAAACTGTGGATGGCGTGAGTCAGGGCGTTGCGCACGCGGAAGGCGGCGCCGAACGTGTTGCTGCGCACTCTCAAGTGAGAGATCTCGCGGAGAAATTCGAGGCTGTGACCTTTTTTCTGCAATGGATAGGTGGCGGCATCAGCGCCGCCGTAGATTTCAATGGCGTCAACTTTCAATTCGACGGCTTGGCCTTTGGCCGGCGATGCGACCAAAGTGCCGGTCGCCGACAAGCTGCTGCCGGTGGTGATCTGTCTGAGCGTTTCATCGGCAATGGCACCAGCTTCAACGACCAGCTGCATGCTTTTCAGCCGCGAGCCATCGTTCAATTCGATGAACGAAATGCCCTTTGAGTCGCGCCGGGAGCGCACCCAGCCGCGCAGGATAATCTTGCCGCCGACCGGCAGATCGAAAGCGTCTTTGACCGAAACGTTTTGTGCCGCCATATGCGCCAAGTATCGGCTAAATTAGCGCACTGTCAACGGGCGGGTTGATGGAGATGAAGATTCAAAAAATCGGGCGGCGATCCGATGGATCGCCGCCCGAGAGAGCGCTGCAAACTGAACTATATTGCCGATTTGATCGTCACGCGCATGACGGACGGGGCGTCGGCGTAGCTCTTGCGGTCGGTAACTTTTTTTACGACGCCGTTTTCCGCTTTGCCGGTGTTTGGCGCCTTCTGCCGCGGACCTTGATCGGAGCCGATGCCGGGCTCTTGGTCGATTTCGGTGCCGGCGTCCCAAAGCATCATCTGGGAGGTAATGTCACCGCTGATCGGTTTGCCGTCTTTGAACAGTTCGATGCCGGAGTCGGTGGGAGCATAGAACCAATCATTGGACTGCCCCATCATCAGAGTCAACGTTAGACGATCGCCCGGCGCGGCGGAGACGGTTACCTCATACGCGGCGCCCGGCGGTATCGGGCCGGGACGGCTGCTCCCAACCGGCTGGTTGAAAACAGCTACTGATTTAATGCCTTTGGCGCCCTTCAATGAGTCGGCGAGTTTGCTCGGATCGCCGTCTTCGGACTGTGCCTCCAAGCCTTTGCCCCGATCTTTTTCTCCAGCGCTGAAGACCGGCGCGTTGTTGGTATGAACGATTGCGCTGCCCGGCGAATAAGCGAGCGACCACTTCACGCCAGTGGATGCCGTAAAAGCGTCCGCTTGGGTAATGTTTTCAATTCGCACGGTGAATTTTTGCCCGTCTCCATTTGCCGAGGCGATGCCGGCGGCGATGAGGATTGCGCCGGCGGCTATGCTCAAGGTTGTTTTATACACTGAGGTCTCCTCCGTTCAGTTAATTTGTCACAGTCGAGCCACTTGATTCTGGAATCGAATCCTTCTTGCCTGATTGGATGCGCGATCGCGTTCGAAGGGTGCAAGCTCGATCGCTTGTTTCATGGACCAGTCGGTGATCATTGATCAGGATGGCTGCGGCCGCGGCTGTTGCGACGCGGCGGCAGACTTGCAGAATAACTTGGATCGTCGGTTGTAGGTCGGCGGACACTTACTTCACGCTTCCTCTCCAGCGTTTCGGTTGGCTGTTCCATAACGCCAGACGCTAAATCTCGACGCGAAGCCTTCAAAAGCCGGCGCCTTTGGTTGTCAGCTTTACGCGAAAGACGCTCGTGTTTGAGGTGATGAAGAGCGACGAACCGTCTTCGCCCCAGGCGAGATTCCCGGTGGGTACGCCGGTTTCGATGCTACCGAGATGCTTGCCGTCAGGGGAAATCACATGGATTCCGGCCGGACCGGCGCCGAAGATGTTTCCTTCGCGATCGACTTTCATACCGTCGGGCACGCCGGGCTTGTCTTTGGTCCACGCTGTCGCGTCGAAAAGAATTCTGCCGTTCTCAATGGTGCCGTCAGCCCTGACCTCGAAGACCATCCATACCGCGTTCGCGGGGTCGGCGTTGCTGATGTAGAGCCTTTTCTCATCGGGCGAGAAGGCGATTCCGTTGGGTGCCTTGATGTCTTTGCTGAGAAGCGTCAGCTTGCCGTCTTTGGAATACCTATAGACGCCTTGAAACGGTAACTCTTTACGGGGATCGCCGTAGGATTTCGGCAGGCCAAATGGCGGATCGGTAAAATAGAGATCGCCGTTGGAACTAAATACCAGGTCGTTGGGGCTATTGAGGCGCTTGCCTTGGTAGCGCTCAACCAGCGTGATTTTTCTGCCGTTTGGTTCAAGCCTGCCTATCCGGCGGTCGCCATGCTCGGCTGAAACCAGGCGCCCTGCAGGATCGTATGCGAGTCCATTCGATCCCGGCTCAGCGCCTGCGAAAAGCGCTTTGCCCGTGTAGCCGCTCGGTTTGAGAAACACACGGGTGCCTTTGCCTTCTTGCCACTTGATAATCGAGTTGGTCGGGATGTCGGAGAAGAGAAGATACTTTTTTTGCCGGTTCCACACGGGTCCCTCGACCCAGGTGCGACCGCTCACGATGCGTTCGACGCAAACATTGAGCGGCACCAGTTTATTGAACCGAGGGTCGAGACGAACGATATCGATCTGCTGTATGGGCCCGACCGATTGCGGCTGAGCCGCAACCGGTGCGCTTCCGAGGGCGAGCAGCATTGAGGAGACAATGAATCTAGCAACCATGGCGCGTCCGCATGGTATCAAAAGGAAACCCTGCAACTTAGATGAAGATGAAAATGCGCAAGTTGTGTCCGATCCGACCCCCGACATTTTCTCAACTAGCCATTATTTCTGTGGTCTTACTCCGCTGACATTGAGCGGCATTCGATAGAGGGTATTCTGCGCGGTGATGTACAAGGTTTTTCCATCAGCGCCGCCCCAGGCTAGATTGTGCGGATTCTTTGGTGTTTTAATTGTCCCCAAATGCTTGCCCTGCGAGGAGATCACCCAGATGCCGCCGGGACCGCAAACATAGAGATTGCCTTTCTCGTCGACTTTGATGCCATCCACAGCGCTCTCGCCAGGAGCTTTGGTCATATCGAAGAATACTTTGCCGTCGGATGCGTTCGCCTCGGCGTCGATCTCGTAGCGCATGACGACCTTCTTTTGCGGATCCCAGTTGCCGACATAAAGCGATTTCTCGTCGGGCGATAAGGCGATACCGTTTGGGCCCTTGAGATCAGCGCTCAGTAACTTGACCTTGCCATTGCGCAATGCATAAATTCCGCTGTACGGCAGCTCTTTGCGCGGATCGTCATAGAATTTTGGCAGACCGAATGGCGGGTCGGTAAAAAACAACACACCATCCGAGCGATAGACGAGATCATTGGGACTGTTGAGCCGTTTCCCGTCATATTTGTCGGCCAATACCGTATCACTCCCGTCTTTCTCTATACGCAGCACGCGCCGATTGCCATGTTGGTTGATGGTCAAGCGGCCCTGTTTATCGAGAGTCAGGCCGTTGGAACCCGGCTGGCCGAATTTGCCGACGTTCGCTCCCGCATAGCCGCTATTTTGTTTGAAGACGGACAGCTTTCCATCGCCGCTATATTTGTAGATGATATTAGCGTTCGGATCGCTGAACAGCAGATCTCCGCTCTTGGTCCAGACCGGTCCCTCCGTGAATTGAAACCCTTCGGCAAGCTTATAGATTTTCGGATTGAGCGGGACGATGGCATCGAGCGCCGGATCGATGCGCTCGACCAGGACGTTGACCTCGTGCGGCGCCACGGCGAAAGGGCCGGCCGGGACTTTGTGGAATTCCAATCTCGCATGGCGCATCCAGATGTAGTTAGCCGGCGGCTGTGAAAGCGGCCCATTGGCGCCGAAGATCGCTAGTTGAATAGCCTGGCCGGGCTTGACGCCTCTGCCTACGATAAGCCGGTTTTCCGCATTCCAGCCCTTGATGACCGAACCGCCGCTTTGCCCGGCCGCGCGCGGTAGTTCGCCATCGACCCAGATCTCCGCGTAATCATCCAACGATGTTGAGAAAATGACCGTAGATCCGGCGGGGTTAAAGCGGCCCACACGTTCAGGCAGAGTGATTTTGATTCGATACCAGTTGAAAGCGAGCTTGCCGTTGCTGCGCCGCTTTTCCAGTGTGGTCGGCTCAATCACTTCCCACGCCGAATCGTCAAATTCGGCGCGGCCCGCCTGGGGCGTGATGTCATAGGTTCGGTTCGATGTCGCCGAGGGCTGGCCATCCGGCCCGGCTGCTCTGAAATCCACTTCGACGATTTTCGTGTCGCTGTAGCGCCATTGGCCTTTGACCAGGGCAGTGCCTTCTTTGGTGGCAAGATCGATGATGGCTTCGGGTTTGCGCTTGGCGAGGGTGTCGCTGAACGTTTGAGAGCTTGGCGGCGACAGAATCAAGGCAGCAGCAACCGGCAGCATTGCGCCGCGTTGGAACAACGCACGTGCGGCCTTTTCTCTCTTGACGGACAAGGATTGAGGCGAGGGTGTTTGGTCGGTACCGCTCACCCTCGCGCTCTCCGGCAAGGGGAGAAGGTAGAAAGGCTTAGGGAGCCGGACGAATGAAGCGGCTACATCGACAATGCCGAAATATCGCGTGCTCATTGTTTCTTAGTTCGCTGCTCGGACTTTGACTACGTAGTAATCGAGCGGGCCGTTGATTTCTTTAAACCAGTGAGGCGTGCCATGCGGCACGACGATGACATCGCCCTTGGAAAGGGACCGGCTCTCGCCACCGATGATTTTTGAACCGCGAATTTCGTCGCTTTCAATATTTTCGCCCTCGACGACCGTTCCGCCGGTAACGAAGGTGGCGCTGCCTCCGAGCATGTAGATGATGTCTGTATCCTTGCTATGTACTTCGGCGATACCGGGAGCGTCGCGGTGGCTGGCGTGGATCTTGTAGTTGGCGATTTCAAGGAGCGGCATGCCCTTCTCGAAAGCTTTGGTTACCTGGTCTGCGCGAAAGTGCGCGACGCCCGCCATGCTCGACTGCGCAATCGTTTGGTCGATGGCGAACGCTTGAGCGCCGGCCATGGCGAGTTCCTCGTCCTGCTGAGCGCTGGCGGCGCCGCTGACGCCGACCGCGCCTACGACCTCACCGTCGATCGTCAGCGGCACCCCGCCTTGAAGCGGCGTGAAGTCGCTCAACGTGGCCATTGCAGTGCGTCCTTTGTTGATGATGTCTTCGAAAACTTTAGTGGGCCGCTTGAATGTCGCCGAAGTGCGCGCCTTGCCGATGGAAATGTTTGCGCTCGCAGCGAAGGTGCCGTCGAGTCTTTCCACGGCGATGAGATTGCCGCCGCCATCCACCACCGCGATGGCGCCGCCGGGAGCATTGAGTTTCTTCGCTTCGGCGACCGCGGCGCCGATCACTTTCTTTGCTCGCGCCAATGTCAAGGCCTTTTCGGGCGCGGTCTGGCTAGCAGCATCGGCAGTAGACGCGATCGCGAACAGCCAAATAATCCCAATAAGTATGGATTCCATCGAACTCTCCTTTTGCGCCGGGTGAAATAGGGGCGCCGAGATTGCAGGTTAGATGTTGCTCAGAGTTGAACAGATGCGCTCACACCGGGCCCTGCCTCTCGGTATTTTCATCCATGGATAGGACCCGGCGGTGGCCGGAAAGACAGAGTCCCATTGACCGCGATCGGGAGGGCTCGCTCCTCGATCGCACCGCAGCGACATGGTCTCTAAATAATGGACTCATTAGTAAAATTGTCGGGAGCCAAACCGCTTCGGCCGCCCATTAAGGACGCGGCTGTACAGTTTTACGCGAACTGCGGCACGGCGGCTTCGGCCCAGCGAGGCTTAACGCCTGCCATAGCGAGCGATGCCAGCACGCGCTTCGGTTCGCCCAAATCATTCCACCTGACTCCGGTGACCTTGAACACCGCGAGCCGCTCGGGTTGGTGCGCGAGCACCTGGTGCGAGAAATTCGCTTCGCTCAAACGAGCGTACAAATCTGCAATCGCCGCGCTTTCACGATTGCCGCCGATGTGCGGCGCTACGCGCATGAAGAACTGACTAATTTCGGGGATGGCGCTTTCGATGATTTCGATCAGCGCTTGAACGGCGGCCACCATGACGAAGCTGTTCCATAGACAGCCGCGCCGTTGCAGCGCTTGGGCGAGCATCGCGCTGGGCTTTTCCCAGAATCGGCGGACGGCAAAAACGTTTTGCTGCCCATGAATCGGAAGGCCTGGCTCGATCCAGCCGTATTCGACCTCTGGATTTTCCGGTTCCAGACCCAACAGCACGACTAGGTCCGGACATGCGCGCGCGCTATCGAAAGCGGCACGCACTTGAGCCATGAATTTTTGATTGTCGGAAACGAAATGATCCGAAGGCAAAAACACCACCAGAGCTTTGGAGTCGCGCGCGGCGATGCGCAGCAGGCTGTACAAAATCGCCGGCGCGGTACCGCAATTGCGCGGTTGCACGACGATATTGTCCGGCGCTATGCCGGCGAGGAGCGGCGCATAATAGAATTCATGGGCCCGGTTGACGACGTACAAAGTGCGCTCGGGTGCCAGCGCCAAAGCTGCCCGGCGCCGGGTTTCCTCGAGCAAGCTGCCCCGCCCGAGCACGGGGCAAAACTGTTTGGGGCGTTCATCGCCGGCGATGTGGCGCGTCAAGCTCCTCAGGCGAATGCCGTCTCCACCCGCCAGGATAACGGCCCATTCGTTGCCTTGTGCGCCGGTGCTTGGATCAATGGCGTATCGAATCATCTAGTATTCCTCGTTGCCGGATAGTGCTTCGCGCCGATCCGATTTGATTGCGAAAACAAATTTTGCGGTTAAGCGCCGCCAGTGGACGAAACCTTAGATGCCGCGCCAACAAAGAACGATTCAGGAATTTCTAAGACGTTTGCAGAAAAAGGATAGGGACGAACCGGCGCGTTCTAAAAGAGGGCCCGGAAGCCGGCAAAGTGGAATGCTGCCGTTCGGCGCTGATCAGTTGTCCACGTTCCGATTGTAACGCAGATTGATTTCATCGCGGCGCGCGAGGTCGATTTCCCGATCGACCAGTGCGCCGATGTGCTGGGCCGAGGCGATCAACTCGGGCGAGTCGCTCTTCTGCTCCAGGCTTGCCTGGATGCTGTTACGGAGTATGCGGGTGGGGTCCCAGAACATTCCCGAAAAACCGTCCGCAGCGAGGTATTCAAGCTGATCGTGGACGCCGCGCAAAGCGCTTTGTATTTCGCGAAAGGCCCGTTCACGGTCGCCGCTACGCGCCAGGGTCAAACCCAGATAAAGACGCGCCATGTGGTCGTTGCTGTCGCGCGCTAGGGCATTTTCGAGAGTCGCGCGCGCCTCCGTATCGCGTTCGGCTTCATAGTAAGCGCGCCCGAGTATGGTTAGTACGGCTCCGTCGATGGCGTGGTGCAGAGTGTAATTCGGGTCTTGAGCTGCGGCGCGCGAGAGATAGCCCACTGCGTCGCTGGAACGCCCCGCCTGGAGCGCGTTACGTCCGGCGAGAACATCCTGACTGACTCCACCGCAGCCTTGCGCGAGCAGCAGACCGGCAAAACCGCAGAAAGACAGATGCAGGACTAGTTTCATAAGAACCTCTCCTCGTGCACTACGGTCGCAGCTTAAGTTACCCAAGTCCGTGCAGAGCCGCAAGCCGCCACGAATGGGTTAGCCAGGTCTTATCCAGAGGGGTCGTGCTTCATTGCGCAAAATCTCTATACTTCGTTCGAGACGTAGCTTTTGAAGTCGCTATCATTTCGAGCGAACGCGAGAAATCTTTTCGCGGCTCCGGTGAGGGGCATTCCAACTGTCCGCGCGGGTGGCTGATTTGCCGCAAAAGATGCAGCGTTTGGGGTTATCGTGGTGCAGCTTGGCGCAAGCGACGGCATGCGGACCCGCTAGCCGGCGGTACAGTTCCGCCGCCGATAACATGCCGATCACGGGTGCCGCGAAATAAATCCATAAATCCGCCCAGTGCATCGCGGCAACGGCAGAGGCAAAGCTGCGCGCCGGATTCATGCTCATGCCGGAAAGCGGCGCTTCGACGGTAATATAAAAGGCAACCAGGGCGCCGGCGCATAAGCCGGTAAGTTTGTGCAGTCTTCGATTGTTGGACACGTGCAGGACAACGCTCATCAGAACAAACGTGATCGCCACCTCCGCGCTGAAGGCGACGAGCTTGCCCCAATCGCCAGGCACTGTCACGACGAAATTGACCGCCGGGTGGGCTACCCAGGGCAAAAGCAGGATCGCCGCCATAAAGGCGCCTAACGCGCCACCGATAAAATGCGCTGCGATAAAAAACACGGCATCCCAACGGGCAACTCTACCGAGCCTGAAAAAAGCCAAGGTTGTCGCGGGATTGATGTGCGCGCCTGACCGTTTGCCCCACGGCGAGTAGACGATGGCGATGGCCGTGCCGCCCATCGCCAGTCCCATTAAAAAGCGGCGAAACATGGGGTTTTCAATGGCTCGGCGAACCGGCGAAGCGGGATGTTCGATGAGCGTACCGAAGCAGAAGGCGGACAGCATGAAAAGACCGAGGCATGCACCCTCAATCAGATATTCGGGCCAATGAAGTTTGAGCGCTGTCATCAGGCTTGATCCATCCTAACCAATCACGAGCTCAGTTGGATGATGTTCTTGATGCCACTTGGTTTGCCGACCAACAGATCGCGATGCGCATCCATTGGAAAACGGCCGGTGATGAGCGAGTGTACGGCTTGCGGCCAGGCTTGCGTGAAAATTTGCAGGTCCCGGATGGCGGCTTCAAAGGTCTCGCGACCGGCATTGACGGTGCCGAATACCACCTGATTTTTGAGCACCAGATTACGCATCATCAAATCAGTGTCGACTTCAACCGGCGCCTTACGTCCAGGTACGCCGGTGAAGATAAAAATGCCGTTGACGCCGAGATGCTGAATCATATCGAAAGCAAGGCGCGATGCGCCGGTGGCCTCATAGACAAGATCGATGTTGCCCACTTCAGCGGCGAGCGCTTCCAGCGAGAATGTCTCGGCGGAAAAATATTTGGCGCCGATCGATTCGATCAGCGCCGCTTTGGGATTCGGCACGGTCTCACGGGCGTAAACGTAGGTGTCGAAATCGGCGTTTACCAATGCCATGGCGCCGAGCAAACCGACCGGCCCCGCGCCGAGCACGACCGCCTTATGACAGTGAGCTCGGGCCTTTCCCGGCACAATCGGACAACCCCAAGGCAAACGCTGTTGGATATTCCATACCTGCGCCAATCCCTTTTCGGCGATCGTCAATGGTTCGACGAGCACGGCGAAGTCGCGCAGTTCAGGAGGCACCGGGTTCATGTATTTCTCGTCATCGACAATGAATTGGGACATGAAACCGTGATGCGCTTTGATGCCGCGCTCGGTGAAGTCGCCGGTGAAGCAGAAATCCTGCCGGTTTGAGCGGCAGGCGGCGCAGTGATCGTGCGGACAGGGCCGGCGCACCATCGGCACGACCAGGTCGCCGACTTTAACGCGCGACACCTGTGCGCCGACTTGGACCACCTCACCGAGCGACTCGTGGCCGATGACGAGGTGGTTCACGGCGGCGGGCGGCGTGCCGTACTCAAAGGCGCAGATTTCGCGATCGGTGCCGCACACGCCGGCTTCGATCATGCGCAGTTTTACCTCCGTGGGACTGGCAATCCTGGGTTCGGAGTGATTGACGATGCCGAGTTCTCGGGCGGCTGGCATAACGGCAATGGCCTTCATGGATGCTCCTGGATCGCCGGCGGCGTTGCAGGCCGGCGCATTTACTAATGACTCTATTATTTTTGAGACTATGTCGCTGCGGTGCGACCGAGGGGCGAGCCCTTCCGATCGCGGTCAATGGGGCTCTGCCTTTTCGGCCACCGCGCCGTCCTCTCCATGGGTGAAAATACCGCGCGCAGGGCCCGAAACCGACTGTTGCGCTCCTATGCCCGCAATCTCCGGGTCTCATCCCTCGGTCGCTCGTGGTTACTTGATTGTGGACTCCTTAATAATTTAAAGCCGCAGATGAGGCGCGGCGCTTTTCCTATTCGCGAGGGACAACCTTCACGAACTCCCAAGCGCGTGCGAACTTGTGCGCGTGAGGCGATCAAAATGCGCGCACCAATTTAGCGCGTCATGGCCGGTCTAAGCTTCAGCCCTGTCGGCTTTGTCCGGAGCGACTGCTCGGCGAGAAAGGCGCGCGTGAGCTCAACGGTCCGTTTATAAGTTGCCAGAAAAGCCACACAATCAGCGCAGCCTGACAAATGGTTTTCGAAGGAGCGTCGCTCGAAGGAATCCAGGGTATCGGCGAGATAGTCGCCAATTAGATCAGTGGCGTCGCGACAGCTGAATTGCGGGCGCTTTTTCATTGGCCTTGGTGTCGCACGAACCCGGCGCTTTATCCGTGCGTGATCGCGTGAAGCCATAAGGCTCTCCCACTGAATACTACGCCCAGGCCGAACTTCGCGGTCCCGAATGGTTCCGCCGGAGCTCGCGCCGAGCGTCTTCGCCGACCAAGCGGACGGGCGCCAGGGTAGGACCCAAACGAACCCTGTAAGAACTGAAGATATCCTTGACCGAGGCAACGATCAGCGCGTCGTCTTTGGTGATGTTAGACAGTTCCTCGAGCAATTCCATCAAGGATGTTTTGATCGGCGGCTGTGGGAGTCGTTGACCGATGGGACGGTTATGTTTCATGAGAATCTCCCGGCTTTTTGCTGCTGGAGGTTAGATGCCCGATTGAAACAAAAGGTTTCTTTTCGCCCAGCCTCCTCACGTTGCGGAGTGGCCGAGCTGGCGCGCTAACTTACCGCGTAGGAACAGGCGCGCGCGATGCAACCTGGTCTTAACCGCGGAAACCGTCAAATTCAACGCTGCGGCAATCTCTTTATCCGACGAGCCCTCCAAGTCGCTCAAGACCACCACGCTCCGGTCAAGCGGTTTGAGCTGATTCAGCGCTGCCGCAAGCAGCGCGCGGGTTTCCTGCCGGCTGTAGTTTTCGTCGAGGCTCGCCGACCAATCAACCACCGGTCTCACCTGATGGTGGCCATCCTTTTGGAACTTCGGCAAGAAATCCTCATAGTCTACCTGGTTCTTCTTCCTGCTCCGGCGAATTTTGCCGAGCGCCGCGTTAACGGTGAGACGGTAAAGCCAGGTAGAAAACTGGGAATCGCCGTGAAACATGTTCGCTTTGCGGAACGCGGTGAGAAAGACATCCTGGATTACCTCTTCGGCATCGGCACGATCGCCGCCGAGAATTCTTAAGGCAACGCCGTAAAGCTTGGCCGAATGAATCTCGAAAAGCTGCTCCAAAGCGGACTCATCGCCCTGTTTGAGTCCGTTAACCAGGGTCGCTTCCATATCTGCGGCCCTCGGGTTCTGCGAAGCGGGAGTGGGTCGCTGGCGACGGGGTTTAATCGGCGCGTACTGCGGCGCCTCCGCAATGATTGCCTCTCTGGTTACTAGAACTTCAGCTGACATAGAACTCTCCTCGCGATCGGACGTGCGTCCGGCAGAATTTTCCCCGTCATCGCTTGCTCTCGGTTTCCGTGACGATGTCCAGTAGAGTGGCAATAAATGGCGAGCAGTTGATAAAACGCAGCTGGTCGCCGCGCATTTTAACGAGTTCATGGGCGGCATACTCGTGCATGAACTCCACGCCAGCCATATCGAGTATGACTGTGCGTCCGGCGGCGCTGCGGTTTTGGGCAATAACTTGGCTCAGCTCCGACAAGGCGTGTTTTGAAAGCGTGCCGTCGAGGCGCAGGCGAATAGTCCGGCAATTTTCCCAATTCTCAGTGATCCTCAGCATGGAGTGCTCCTTGTGCGCGAGCAAGGAGCACAGATTGTGCCACGATTGAAACTCTTGATATTCCAAAAGAAAATGACAGCGACGCAATTTGACCGCGGCTCGTCGTCGCGCTATTTCACAATGATTGCGAAATACCGCAACCGCCGTGTATAACCGATGCGGATCCTTCCGGTGAATTTCCAATGTCGAAGCAGACCATCGACGATGCGCTCAGAGCGATCACTGAATCGACGGCGAGCGTTACCGGCGCCGACTTTTTCCAAAGAGTGGTTCGACACATCGCGCTGGCGCTAAACCTGCGCTACGCTTTCGTGACCGAATGCACCACCGAGGAAAATAGCCGCGTACGTACTCTGGCATTCTGGAATGGCGAGGATTTTTCCGAGGAAATCGCCTATGACGTCAAATCGACACCTTGTGAGCGCGTTATCGCCGGCGAGATCTGTTCCTATCCGGAAAATCTTCAGGCGCTTTTTCCCCAAGACAGAGATTTGATCAATTTGGGCGCGCAGGGCTATTTGGCTGCGCCGCTGTTCGGCGCCACGGGTAAAGTGATCGGGCATCTCGCCGTGCTCGACAACAAACCGCTGAAGCTTTCGGCGGCCGAGCTGTCCATCGTCAAGATATTCGCCGCCCGAGCGGGGGCCGAACTCGAGCGGCTGCGCGCGCAACGCGACATCGACCAGCGCAACGCCGAATTACAAACGCTGCTGGAGATCAATCAGGCGATTAGCCGGCATCTGGAGCGCGATCGATTATTCGGCGCGCTGGCAGATTGCCTGAAGAAGGTGTTTCCGGCGGATCGTTTCGGCATCGAGCTACCGATCGAAGGCGGGAATCTGCAGGGCCACATCTTGTCCGCCGCGGCCGCCGATCAGCCGACCGAGCCGACGGTCGCGCCGGCGGCCGGTACCGCCTGCGAGTGGGTGCTGCAACACCGGCAATGTTTGATCGCCGATTGCCGCAATGATCTTCGCGCACAGTTTCCGGCGACCTATGCGGTCATGGCCGACGGCGGTCTGGAATCGCTCTGCGCCATCGCTTTGGTCAGCGGCGAGCGCAGCTGCGGGGCGCTGTTCTTCATGGCCGGGGCGAGAAATGCCTATCGCGCGATCCGGCGAGGGTTCCTTGATCAGGTGGCCAATCAGATCGCCATCGCCATCGAGAACGTCAATGCCTACGAGAAGATCGCGGCGCTCAACGCAACGATTGTCGCCACCGCGCAACGCCGTCAGACGCTGCTCCAGATCAACAACGCCATCGTTTCCAAGCTGACGCGCGACGATTTGCTGGCGGCAGTTTGCGATGCGCTGGCCCAGGCGATCCGCTTCGACCGCTTGGCGCTTTCGCTGTACGATCCGGCCATCGAGGCGCTGCGCATCGTGGCCATCGCCGGCCCTTATCGGCGCGAGGACTACACTCCGATGGGGCGGATTCTTCGCCTCGACGACAGCCCGGCAGGCCAGGCGTTTCAGCGCCAGCAACCGGTGATTCGCCGCGATCTCGCGCTTGAACGATCGACCGCGTCCGAAGAGCGCGCCTACGGCCACGGCTTTCGGTCGATCTGCGCTTTGCCGCTCGTAACCCGGGGCAGATCCATCGGTGCCGTGACGGTGGGCAGTCTCCATCCGCTCGATTATTCAGACGCCGATGCTGATTTTCTCATGGAAATGGCGAATCAGGTCGCCATCGCCGTAGAAAACATGCAGCTGCACGAGGAAACGGCGGCCATGAAAGCACGTTTCGAGGCCGAGGCGGTTTATCTCCAAGAGGAGATCAAGACGGAGCACAATTTCGAGGAGATCATCGGTCAAAGCGCGCCGTTGCGCGAGCTCCTAGAGAAAGTGGAGCAAGTGGCGCCGACGGATACGACCGTGCTGATCTCGGGTGAAACCGGAACCGGCAAGGAGCTTCTGGCGCGCGCTGTCCATGACCGGAGCCGGCGCAAAGACCGGCCGCTGGTCAAAGTGAATTGCGGCTCGATACCGGTCGGATTGGTTGAAAGTGAACTGTTCGGACATGAAAAGGGGGCGTTTACCGGCGCGTTGCAACAACGAGTGGGCCGCTTCGAACTGGCGCACGGCGGCACGATTTTCCTCGATGAGGTCACCGAGCTGCCGGTCGAGACGCAGGTTAAGCTCTTGCGCGCTTTGCAGGAGGGGGAATTCGAGCGGGTCGGCAGCAGTAAGACGATCAAGGTTGACGTGCGAGTCATAGCTGCGACCAACCGCAATCTCAGCGAACTGCTCCGCGCAGGAGGGCTGCGCGCGGATCTATTCTACCGGTTGAGCGTATTTCCTCTGGAAGCGCCGCCGCTACGGGCGCGTAAAGGCGACATTCCGCTATTGGTGAATTTTTTCCTGAGCCGGTACGGCAAGAAAATCGGCAAGGAAGTGCGGGGGGTGGCGCAAAAGTCGATGGAAAACTTGATTCGTTACGACTGGCCGGGAAATATCCGTGAACTACAAAATGTCATCGAGCGGGCGGTGATCCTGGCGCGCGGGCCGGTGGTGGACATCGATGAGTCGCAGTTGGCCGGCCCAGACGGCGCCGCCGAAACCGCAACCCTCGATACCCTGGAGAACAACGAGCGCCGTCACATTCTCCGCGCCCTCAACGAGACCCATTGGGTGATACACGGCAAAAAGGGCGCCGCAGAGTTGCTCGGCATCAATCCGAGCACGCTTCGCTCGCGCATGGAAAAATTGGCGATCAAGAGAAGCGGATGACCAACCGTGCCAACGTCTTGCGTTGGGCGGGCTTTCTATTCCGCGCCCGCCGACGTTTCGCCCGGGATTCATCCCGGTGCTAAACTCGGTTTGACTATGCCGGTTGGTCTTTGCGCGCGGCAGCGACGGCGGTGGCTGCACGATGGCGCGGCGTTCTGGCGGCTGACCACTTGTAGTAGAGGCGAAAACCCAACAGCAGCGCCAGTAAAAGCCCATATTGAGCCGGGCGGGTGATGTCGGATTTGACCAACCAATAGAAGTGCAGCACGCCGAGTACGGCAACGGCGTAAACGAGATAGTGCAGTTGCTGCCAACGCTTGCCCAGGCGCCGCACCATCGCCGCGGTGGAGGTGATCGCCAGAGGGATCAGCAGCAGGAATGCGGTGAACCCCACAGTGATGTAGGGTCGTTTTAGAATATCCTTGCCGATGGCGGTGAAATCGAAGTAGAGATCGAGAACCACGTAAGTCGAGAAATGCAGAACGGCATAAAAGAACGCGAACAAGCCGAGCATGCGGCGGTATTGGATCAGTGCGTTCCAACCGGTCAGGCGCCGCAGCGGCGTCACCGCCAGACCGGCCAGCAATATGAACAGCGACCAGGAGCCGGTGAAGCGAGTGATGGCGTCGATTGGATTGGCTCCCAACTCATCGCTATAGGCGCGATAAAGCAACTGCCCGAACGGGATCAGGCAAACGACAAAAACGGCGGTTTTAAGCAAACGACGCATACGAAGAAATTGATAATGGATAATGGAGAATTGATAATTCTGAAGCGGCGTTCCCAAATTGAGAATTTTCCAATGGCTCAATAGAATTTTCTCAAGTCCATGCCTTTATAGAGGCTTGCCACCTGCTCGGCATAGCCGTTGAAAGGTAGCGTTTTCCGGCGCAGGAATTCGCCGATGCGCCGCTCGGTCGCTTGGCTCCAGCGCGGGTGATCGACTTCCGGATTGACGTTGGAATAGAAGCCGTACTCTTGCGGCTGCATTTTGTTCCACGAGGTGGGCGGTTGCTGTTCGACGAAACGCACCTTGACGATCGATTTGATGCTTTTGAAACCGTACTTCCACGGCACCACAAGACGGAGCGGCGCGCCGTTTTGCGCCGGCAGAATTTCGCCATACAAACCGACTGATAAAATAGTCAGCGGATGCATCGCCTCGTCCATGCGCAAGCCCTCGACATAAGGCCAATCGATAGGATTGCCGAAAATGCTCGGCCTTTGCCCGGGCATGCGCTTGGGGTCGACAAGGGTTACGAATTGGACAAACTTAGCGCTGCTCGTCGGCTCGACCTGATTGATCAACGCGCTCAGGGGAAAACCCACCCATGGGATAACCATGGACCAGGCTTCGACACAGCGCATGCGGTAAACACGCTCTTCGAGCGGCGCCAGTTTCATGATGTCTTCGATGGCATAGGTCTTGGCCTTTTTTACCGCGCCTTCGACTTCGACGCTCCACGACTTGGTAATGAGATACTTGGCGTTTTGCGCCGGGTCCCCCTTGTCCGTGCCGAGTTCGTAGAAATTGTTATAGGTCGTGATGTCTTTGAGCGAGGTGAGCTTCTCGCTGGTGTTGAATGCCGCCGGTCCCTTTTTGACGTTCGACAGTTTCTCCGACCCTTGTGCGTGCCGTGGTTCGATTGAGACGAGACCTGTGAAGACGCTCGCCCCTAGCGCCGAGGCGGCGATGAATTGACGGCGATTAAGAAATAATTCTTTCGGCGTGATTTCCGAGGATTTAATATCGACGGGCTTCTTAATCAGCATGGCCTTGGCTCCTCGCGGGATTTAGTCATGGTTGCCAAGAAAAGACCCGGTGTCAACTCTTCTCGGCTAGCAGTTGTTTGATCACCGACCCGGTCCTTTGGTAGGCGCCTTTTCCGATATGCTTGTAGCGAATCACGCTTGTTTTGTCGATCAGCACAATTAGCGGCCCGCCCGGATGCCGTACCCTTAGGTCAAAATTCCACCGGCACCACGGGGCCTTGAAGTTGCGCAATGGTGAGCGGTTTGCTGTTAAGCCAGCTTTGCCCGGCTTTATCCGGAGCGGCTTTGCCGGTAGGTATTGCGGCGCCCGCGTGGGACCGAAGCGACCAAGTCACTAAAAACGGCAGCGAAAACGTCCAGAATCGAAGCATTCTTGAGATTCTTCTTGAATTGCCCGCGGGCCGTCACGCAAACTCTCATGCGCGACTCGGTGGCGACGTTTCGTGTTAGATGCGCCGGCGCAATGATCGGTTGCGCGGTTGCGCCGGTCAGCTTCTCGGCATCAAAACGATGTTCGCCTAGTAAAGTTCCCGAGGGCTCCAGACGTCTAATGGATAAGTTGGGAGGGTGACGGGATGAATTCGAATTCCTTATCTAAGTCAGGGCGGTGTGCGGTCCTTTTGATCATCTCGATCAGTGCGAGGCGGGCCAAGTTGTACCCGTCTCTGTCGTTATCGCAAAACTCGAAGGCTACCTCACCGGCGGCAGCGAGCAAATCTTCCAGGGTGGTCTCGATTTTGGCATTGCTGTTTTTGTTCATCATCGCGCCTCTCCCGCACTGTTAGACGTTGGCGGCGGGAAAAGGTTATAGAATCGGAGGAGCCGAAAGCCTAGTCAGTCACGGGAAGCTCGGGCGCGATCTGCGTAAGTTTCTGATAGAGGGGCGCGCGTCGGCCGTTTTGCAACTCTTCATGGGTGATGTAGCCAACGCTCGCCAATCGGGCAAGGATTAGATTGCGGCGGTTCACAATGCTGCGATCCTGCGCGCGCCGCGGGCTGGGCAAGAGCGCGGCCAACGTGGCGCCTTCCAGTGGGTCGAGGTCCGCGGCGGATTTGCCGAAGTAGCTACGTGCCGCAGCTTCAACCCCGTAGATGTTCGGACCCCATTCGACGACGTTCAAATAAATCTCGAAGATGCGCCGTTTGCTCAGCGTTCGTTCGAGCTCGTGCGCGAGGATGATTTCCTTGATTTTGCGGAGCGGATTTTTGGACGGCGTGAGGTAGAGGTTTTTCGCCAGCTGCATCGTGATCGTGCTGCCCCCGCGTGCAAAGCTCAGGGTCTCCCAGTCTCTTTTGAGAGCGGCTTTCAGCTCGTCGAGATCGACGCCTTTGTGAGTAAAAAATGCCGCATCTTCGCTGACTAGAACCGCTTTCTTTAGATGCTCGGAAACGGCGTCGTATCCCACCCAGATCTGCCGGCGCGCCGGGCGCATATTTCGGCTTTTGTATTCCTGATCGCGGAGCTCCATGAGCGCGGTGACTTTGGGGTTGCGCCGCTTCAACTCGCTGACGTCAGGCAAACTGGCGTAGAAATAGGCGCCGGCGCTGACGAGCAGTGTGACCAGCAGGGCGCTCAAGAATACGCGCTTCATGATGGGAGCGTCTGCAAAGCCTTGGCGGTCATCGAAGACGTCGCAACATGGCGGATCGCATCGGCATCGAACCAACGCCAATCTCGGCTCGGCAGTGAAATCTTCGCGTCGGCGTCACAGTCGATGCAATAGCGCGGCGCGCGAATGCGCCGATAGGTGATGCTATGACGAACCATGCCAAGCGGTTTGAGGCGTTTAGGTTTAACGCCGATCGGTTTAAGCTCCTGGCCGAGGAACTCAATCGGTTCCACTCCCGGCTTACAGACGCCACCGGGCAGCTCCCAAAGCCGAGCGAGTAAACCGTTATCCGGGCGCCGGCGCAAGAGTATTTTCCCTCGCCGGCGGATGATGGCGAGCGGCCATATGACTTGGGTGAACTTCATTTCGCGGCGCGAGCAACCTCTTTCGGGTTGTCCGGCGTTTGCGGCTGCCACACAGTGGGCGGCGAGCGGGCAGCGGTCGCAGAGCGGATCTTTTGGGATGCAGACGAGAGATCCCAGTTCCATCAGAGCTTGATTGAAATCGCCTGGCCGCGAGCGCGGCACCAGGGCGGCGGCCATTACGCGCAGCCGCGCTTGGTCCGAAACCGCGCGCAAGCGGCCAAGGACGCGGCGCACATTCCCGTCAACGGCTGGATAGCGTTGCTGAAAAGCGATGCTGAGAATCGCTCCGGCCGTGTAATCACCGATGCCGGGCAACTGGCGCAACTCTGTGTATTGGCGCGGCAGTCTGCCGCCGTGCTCGCGGATAATTTTGCGCGCGGCGCGTTTCAAGTTTTTGGCGCGACGATAATAGCCGAGGCCAGACCACAGCTGTAAAACTTTGTCGATCGGCGCGCGCTCCAGGGCTCTGACATCGGGCAGAGCGCGAAGAAATTTTTCAAAATAAGGGACGACCGTCGCAACCTGGGTTTGCTGCAGCATGGTCTCCGAAACCCAAATCGCGTAGGGATCGCCGGTGCCGCGCCAGGGCAGATCGCGCTTGTGATGATCGTACCAGCGCAGCAGCTTTCGTTGAAGGACGGGAAAATTGTTGTCCGGCATCGATGCCGAGCGGGTTTTCACTTGTGGCGCTTCAGACTTCTGTGTGGATAATGAGGCAGGCTCCATGATCGTCGCTTTTCGGATTTTACGCAGCGGCACAGAGTGACACGGAGAACTCAATTCAAGACAACGCCTTCACGATTTGCACTGGCAGAGCTCCGGATATAAGGAACTTTAGACGAAAACGAGATTGAAGGGAAATCGCCCTGCATCGTGCTGCCGATCTTCTTCGGGATCCTGACTTCCTTATGCTTCGCCATTGCCAGCCTGCTAGCGCAACGCGGCTATCATACCGGGCCGGCACCCTGGGGAGCTTGGATTACGATTTTTTTTAACGCGCTTTTTCTCGTCGTGTTTCATTTGATCATCGAAGGGAAACCGCGTCTTTGGATCGCCGACAACTTGATCTATGTCGCCGTCGGCTTGTTCGTCCCCGGGGTGACGCGCGTACTCAGTTTTCGCGGCATTCGCAATCTGGGCAGCTCGATTACTTCCACCATCGTCAACACGACGCCGATGTTTTCGACTCTGGCGGCGATGCTCATTTTGGCCGAACGTCCGAATTGGCTGGTATTGCTGGGCGTCCTGCTGACCGTCGGCGGTCTGATGGTCGTCTCTTGGGGCAGGGAACAGACTGGTTATCGCAAAGTCGAGCTGATTTTTCCGTTTCTCTGCGCGCTGCTGTTCTGCGGCAAAGATATCGCCGTGCGCTGGGGATTGGCGGACGGCGCTGGCCAACCGATCCTCGCCGCGGCCATTGCCGCGGTGGTCTCGACCTTGGAAATTTTTTTGCTTGTGCGCTATATCCAGCAGCAATCCTTCCGTTTGCCGAGCGCGAACGTCGCTCGCTGGTTTGTGGCATCGGGCATTTTCACCGGCGCTTCGTTTTTGTTCATGTACGTCGCCTACAGCATGGAGCGGGTGTCCATTGTTGCGCCGCTGGTCAATAGTTATACGGTTTTTGTTTCACTACTGACCCCGGTCATGGCGCAGCAGATCGAAACCGTGACGAAGAAAAAACTTGCCGGCGCCGGGCTTGTCGTGGCCGGTATTTTCGCCGTCTCCTTGGGGCGAGATTGAGGAACAGGCCGGCCCATAGATATAGCGGAGATTAAAGCCAATGAATCTGGGATTATGGATTGTGCAGACGCTGCTCGCGGCGCTGTTTCTTTTCGCCGGCGGCACGAAATTGATTCTGCCGATCGAAGAGATGACCCAGCAGGTGCCGATGCCGGGTTGGTTTCTGCGCTTCATCGGCGTGGCTGAAGTCTTCGGTGCGATAGGCTTGATTCTTCCTTGGCTCTTGCGGATTAAGCCGACATTGACGCCGCTCGCGGCTACGGGACTGGCGCTGATCATGATCGGCGCGACGGTGACCACGGCCATGACGGGAGAAATGGCCATGGCGCTGCTTCCGCTGAGCACGGGAATTCTTTGCGTCTTTGTCGCCTATGGCCGGCGGCGATTGCAATCTAGGTCTGACTATTGGAAAAATTAGACCGTCTCCGATGTGGGTTCCAACCGCAGCCCTCCAGGGGAAGTTGCTTGACACCCGTCGCATTCGTCTACATTCGCGACCGCAGTACGCTCGACGCGCTGATCGGACGGGTCGCTAACGCGCCGCGCATCGCCCTGGACACCGAGGCGGATAGCTTGCACAGCTATTTCGAGAAAGTTTGCTTGATCCAGCTGTCGATCGGCGGCGCCCACTACTTGGTGGATCCTTTGGCCGGCTTGGATCTGGGCGGATTTCTACAAGCCTTATCGGCCAAGCCGTTGATGGTGCACGGCGGCGACTACGATCTGCGCATGCTCCGTTCGTCGCTCGGGTTTTGCCCGCAAGCCGAAGTGTTCGACACGATGATCGCAGCGCAATTGCTCGGCTTCGAGCAGATCGGCCTGGCGGCGCTGGTCGAGCGTGTTCTCGGAGTGACGGTCGCCAAGGAAGGGCAAAAGTCAGACTGGTCGCGCCGGCCGCTTTCGGAGAAGCAGCTCCGTTATGCCGTGGACGATACGCGCTTTCTCGAAGCTCTCGCGGTTCGCCTCAGCGACCAATTGCGAGCGCGCGGCCGGCTTGAGTGGCATATCGAGAGTTGCCGGTCGATGGTTGAGTCGACCGGGCGCGATAAAGTGCGCGACGCCGAGAACGTTTGGCGCATCAAGGGATCGGGCCGGCTGTCGCCGCGCCAGCTCGCCTACCTGCGCGAGCTGTGGCGTTGGCGCGATGAGCACGCACGTCACGCCGACCGGCCCGCTTTCAAAATTTTCGGCAATCAGCAAATCTTTGAGCTGATCGCTTGGGCGGAACGCTATCCCGGCGAATCTCCGGCACAAGGCTTCAAACTGCCGCGCAATATCCGCGGGGCGTTGCTCGCGACCATGGAGCAAGCGCTTCGCCGCGCGGCGGCAGCGGAACCGGCAGAGTGGCCGGAGCGCGCGCGCCGCGAACGCCCTGAGCCGTTGAGCGGCGCGGCGCTGAGGAAATTGGCCGCGCTGCGGAGCGCGTGCAGTTTGATCGCGACCGACTTGGGGATCGCCCCCTCGGTGCTGGCGCCCAAGGCGGCGCTCGAAGCGATCGTCAGACAGCGGCCGGGCAACCTTGAAGAGATCGTGAAATGTTCCGGTCTGCTGCGCTGGCAGGCCGAGCTGGTGCACGGGGCGGTGGCAAGACTTTCAGTGGGGGAGGGCTTATGACGCGCAGCGGCGACGATTACACGCGCGGTCTGCGCGACGGCCGCACGGTGTTTTTTCAGGGCCAACGAGTGCCGGAGGTGACATCGCACCCGGCATTTGCAGCCGGCGTGCGCGCGGTCGCGCGGCTATTCGATCTCGTCCACGACTCGGCCCATCGCGATCTGCTGACGTATCCTTCGCCGCGCGATGGCCGGCCGGTCAACAAAGCTTGGCTCGTGCCGCGCACGCGCGAGGACTTGCCGGCACGAAGACGCGCGATAAAGTTCCTTGCCGATCAGAGCTACGGCTTTCTCGGCCGGTCGCCCGATCATGTCGCCTCCTTCTTTGCGGGTTTCGCCGGGGCCCCGTCGTTCTATGCGCGGGGCGGGCAGCGATTCGCGGACAATTTATTGCGCTTTGCCGCCAAAGCGGCCGACGAGGATTTGTACCTGAGCTATGTGATCGTTCATCCGACCGTCGATCGTGCCAAGCCGGCGCACCAGCAAGCCGAGCCTTACCTTTATGCCGGCGTCGCAGCCGAGCGGGAGAGCGGCATCGTGATTCGCGGCGCGCAAATGCTTGGCACCGGCTCGGTGATGTCGGACTACATATTCGTGACGGTTATCTTACCGCTTAAACCCGGCGACGAGGATTATGCGATCTCTTGCGTCGTCCCGAACAGCGCTCCAGGATTGAAACTTTACCCGCGCCGGCCCTATGCGCTCGGGCCCACCAGCGTATTCGACTACCCGTTGTCGAGCCGTTACGATGAGACCGATTCGCTGGTCATCTTCGACGACGTCTTTGTACCGTGGGAGGATATTTTTATTTACCGGAATATCGAGCTTACGGCCGGACAGTTCAGCGCCACCGCGGCGCATGTGCTGGGCAACACGCAGGCGCATATCCGCTCGCTCTCTAAGCTGCAATTTCTGGTCGGCCTGTTGAAGCGCTGCATGGATTTGAGCGGCCGCTCGCAAAACGCCGAAGTCGTTGCGCAACTTGGCGCCCTCGCGACGCGTGTCTCGCTGGTGGAAGGGATGATCCTCGGCGCGGAAGCCGCTGCGGAGCCCGATCCGTTCGGCGTTATGCGTCCGAAGGACTCGCTCCTTTATGCGAGCCAAGTCTATCAGCAGGCGATGTATCCACGGTTGCTGAACCAGCTTCGCGGCATGCTCGGAGGAAGCCTGATCCAGCTACCGGCGACGGCCGCGGAGCTGCGCATGCCGGAATCAGCCGCGGATATCGAGCGCTACGTTCGTTGGCCGCGGGCGACTGGGACAGAACGAGTGAAGTTGTTGAAACTTTTGTGGGACGCAATCGGCTCGGAATTCGCCTCGCGCCATCTGCAATACGAAATGTTCTACGCCGGCGAGCCGGCGGCGATCCAGACTCGCGAGTTCCGCAATTTCGATTGGGCCGCGGTGGAAGCGCTGGTCGACCGGTGTCTCGCCAGCTATGATGTAACGGAGTAGCTGGCCGGCGGACACCCGATCTCAGGTCAATGCGAAGTTTAGACTTGCCCATCTTTGAAATCGAGCAGCACTTGCTCGAGGTTCTGCCCGCACAAAGGCGCGTGATCCTAACCGCGCCGACCGGTTCGGGGAAATCGACCCAGGTGCCGCAGATGTTGCTTGATGGCGGCGTGCTCGGGGAAGGACAGGTGGCGGTGTTGCAGCCGCGCCGGTTGGCGACGCGAATGCTCGCGTCCTGGGTCGCCAAGACGCGCGGCGTAGAGCTCGGCGGCGAGGTTGGCTACCAGATGCGGCTCGATAGCGTCGTTTCGAGAGCGACCCGCATCCGCTACGTCACCGAGGGCGTGCTTTTGCGCCAGATGATCGCCGACCCTTCGTTAAACGGCGTCAGCGCGATCTTGTTCGACGAGTTCCACGAGCGCCATCTCTACGGCGACATCACGCTGGCGCGCGCGCTCGATATTCAAGCATCGAGGCGCCCTGATCTGATCATCATCGTAATGTCCGCCACGCTAGACGTTGGCACGCTAGAAAAATACCTCCAGCCTTGTGTCTTACTGGCCTCCAAGGGCCGAACGTTTCCGGTCAGCATCGAATATCTGACAGCGCCCGCCGGCAACGCGCCGGTGTGGGATATCGCAGTACGGGAATTGCGCCGATTGGTGCGAGCCCATGGGGAGGGCGATGCTTTGATCTTCATGCCCGGAGCTTACGAAATTGGGCGTACGGTGCAGGCGGCCCGCGAGGCGCTGGGAAGCGACTTCGCGGTGTTTCCCCTCCACGGCGAGATGCCGCCCTCTGATCAAGATGCCGCACTGGCGCGCTATGAAAAGCGCAAGGTTGTCGTCGCTACCAATGTCGCGGAGACTTCGCTCACGATCGACGGCGTACGCGTTGTGATCGACAGCGGACTGGCGCGCATGCCGCGCTACGACCCGCATCGCGGCATCAATACGCTGCTGATTGAAAAAATCAGCCGCGCCGCCGCCGATCAGCGCGCCGGCCGCGCCGGGCGCACCGCGCCCGGACATTGCCTGCGTTTGTGGACGGCTCACGAGCACGGCGGGCGCGCGGCGCAGGAAATTCCCGAGGTCAAGCGGCTCGATTTGGCCGAAGTGGTACTCACGCTTAAAGCGAGCGGCGTTGCAGATTTGAAAAAATTTAGCTGGCTCGAACCGCCCGAACCGCGCGCGCTGGAACGGGCCGAACTGCTGCTGGCGGATCTAGGTGCCCTGGACAGCAGCGGCGCTATGACGCCGCTCGGCCGGCGCATGCTCGCCTTCCCGGCGCACCCGCGCTATGCGCGGATGCTCCTGGCGGCCCATGATTACGGTTGCGTGAATACCGCCGCTTTGATCGCGGCTCTCACTCAAGGACGAGATTTGTTGTTGCGCCGCCGCAGCGACGCCGCTCGCGACAATGACGACGATGACGAAAGATCGGATTTTTTCCGTCTAGTGCGCCTCTGGCAACAAGCACGGCGCAACCGCTTCGATTTCGAAAACTGCCGTAAGATCGGCGTGAACGCCCAGGCAGCCCGCCAGGTGGCGCCTATTTACGAGCAATTTTTGCGCATTGCCGCGTCGGAAGGCCTCGACGTGGCTGAGAAGCCCGTCGACAAGGCCGCGCTGCAGCGCTGTCTGCTGGTGGGGTTCCCGGACCATCTCGCCAAGCACAGCGACGGCGAATCTCGGCGCTGCGAGCTGGTGCATGGCCGGCGCGGCGTTCTGGCGCGCGAGAGCGGCGTCCAAGCACCGCTTTTCGTTGCTGCGGAAATCCGCGAGGTCGAAAGCGGCCCCGGCAAGGATCGAAACTTGAGCGTTATTCTCAGTCTCACGACGGCTATCGAGGAAAAATGGCTGCGCGAGATTTTTCCCGAGGGTTTTACCGAAAAGCGTACGGTCTCATACGATGCAGCGCAGCGGCGCGTCGTGGCACGCCGCGAGCGGCGATTCCGCGATTTGCTTTTGAATGAAGGTGACGCGGAGCAGCCGGCCGCCGATGAAGCCGCGGCTATTTTGGCGCGCGAAGTCGTTAGCGGACGATTGAACCTCGAAAGCTGGGACGAGACGGTTGAACAATGGATCGTGCGTGTCAACCGTTTGCGCGAGTGGATGCCGGAGTTGTCATTGCCCGCCATCGGCGACGCGGAGCGGGTGATGATGATCGAACACCTTTGCCATGGTGCCTTCAGCTACAATGAGATCAAAAACCGCCCGGTGCTGCCGGTGGTGAAATCCTGGTTGTCGCGCCCGCAGCAGGCGTGCGTCGATGAGTATGCGCCCGAGCGGATTCGGTTGCCGAAAGGGCGCATGGTCAAGGTCAACTATTCGCCGGATCGTCCGCCGACCATCGCTGCGCGAATACAAGATCTCTATGGCCTTGCGGACGGTCTCTGGATCGCCGGCCGAAGAATCGCGTTGCGCATCGAAATACTCGCCCCGAGCAACCGGCCGGTGCAGGTCACGGACAATCTGGCGGCGTTTTGGCGAGAGACCTATCCGCAATTGAAGCAGCAACTGCAGCGCCGCTATCCGAAGCACGAGTGGCGCTGAAGGATCTCCCGCAAAGGCGCTAAGGCGCAAAGGTTCGGAGACAATGCTTCTTTGAACTCGCGTTTTTATGCCTGGCGAGAAAGCAATACACGAACTACTTGCGCCCGTTCATTCGAACTGGGAAACTGGAGCGGATACCCAGCGATGGCTCTGAAAACGTACAACGATATTCAGGTTTCCGATTTCATGTACGGCACTGCCTGGAAGAAGGAAGCCACTACCGGGCTGGTCGAGCTGGCGGTCGAGAGCGGCTTCAGGGCGATCGATACCGCCAACCAGTTGATCCACTACGACGAGGCGCGGGTCGGCGAAGCGCTGCAGTCGCTGGCGCGCAAAGGCGTCAAGCGCGAAGAGCTGTTTCTCCAGAGCAAATTTACTTCAGCGGCGGGCCAAGACCATCGAACGCCTTACGATGTCCGTGCCGACCTCACCACCCAGGTGCGCCAATCTTTCGCCAGCTCGCTCGAGCATCTCCATACGGATTATCTCGACTCCTACATCCTGCACGCGCCGTTTTACCGGCGCGGGCTGAGCGATGCGGATTGGGAGGTCTGGGCGGCAATGGAAGAACTTTTTCGCTCGCGCCAAACCCTGACGATCGGCGTCAGCAACATCAGCGCGGCGCAACTCGATGAACTTTGCCAAAAAGCCGGCGTGCGCCCGATGATGGTGCAAAACCGTTGCTTCGCCGTGCTTGGCTGGGATTTTACAGTGCGGCGCATCTGCGAGGAGCAGGGCATCATCTATCAAGGGTTCTCGCTGCTTACCGCCAATCGAGAGGTGTTGGGACACAGTGCGACGCGCGCGATCGCCCAACGAGTCGGCGCCACCCCGGCGCAGATCATCTTTCGCTTTGCCATGCAGCTCGGCATGCTGCCGCTCACCGGCACCACCAGCGCGCAGCATATGCGAGAGGATCTCAGCGCCGCTGAGTTCCATCTCAGCGAAGAAGAATTGCGGCAGATCGAAACGATTGCGTTGTAGCATCGCCACGTCTCGGCGCCAGATAGAAGATCTCACTCTAAGTCTTGCCTTACGCCGGCACTCAGACGGATCTTTCCCTTATTGAGACGACCAGCTTCTGCTTTCGTCGTCCGCGCGAAGCGAGGAGTCTTGCCCCAGGGTAAGGCAGTTGTTTGCACCCTCCGATAATATCCGTTAATTTTAAAAAACTGTCGTTTCCAATCCGGACGCAACCTTGAATCCAGCAGAGGACGACAAATCCCCGCCAAAGGGCAGCCCTAAAAAAATCGCCTTCGCGGCGCTCCAGCACGAGGACTACCGTTGGTTTCTCGGCGCGACGATGCTCGCGATGATGGCAGACAACATCGAGCACGTGATCAGTTATTGGGTGTTGTTCGAGAAATTTAAGTCGCCGGTGCTCGCCGGCTTTGCCGTCATCAGCCATTGGACGCCGTTTTTATTGTTGTCCGTGTACTTCGGCGCATTGGCCGATCGGTATGATTGCCGCAAGCTGATTCAGATCGCCCAGCTGATGTATATGGCCGTGACGGTGCTCTGGGCGATTCTCTTTGTCACGGATACGATTCAAGTCTGGCACGCCTGCGTTCTGCTGGTCATCCACGGCGTGGCGGGCGTGTTCTGGACGCCGGCGGAAATACTCATGATCCACGACATCGTCGGCGCCAAAGACCTGCCGAGCGCGGTGCGCCTGAATGCGACGGCGCGCCAGCTGGGGATCCTCTTCGGTCCGGCGGTGGGCGGTGGGCTGATGCTCGGGCTCGGCGCGCCCGCCGGGCTGTTGGTCAACGCGTTGATCTACGTGCCGTTCACAGTTTGGCTCATGCGCGTGCCGTATACAGGACACCTGCGCGAGGGCGCGCCGGCGCGCCGCGGCGTCCGATGGCGCGACGCATTTCACGTCATGCGCGAGGCCGCAGAGCACCGCTCGATCGTGACCATGATCCTTCTCGGCGGCGCGGCGTCGCTCTTCGTCGGTAATGCGTTCCAAGCGAGCATGCCCGAATTCGCCCACGATCTGGGTACGGAAAAGGCCGATTTTGCCTACTCGGCTCTACTTGCGGCCAATGCGGCGGGATCCGTGTTCGGCGGGTTTGTCTTGGACGGTAAGGGATGGCTGCCGCCGACGGTCAAAGCGGCGATCGGCTGCGCCATCCTGTGGTGTGTCACGATGACCGTGTTCGCGTTTTCGGAAAGTTACCCTTTGTCGCTAGCGCTGCTGTTTATCGGCGGCGCCCTGAACCTCGCTTTCTATTCCATCGCCCAGACCATCGTTCAGTTGGAAGCGCCGGTCGACTTGCGCGGCCGGCTGGTCGGCCTGTTCTCGATGTCGGCGTTCGGCCTGCGCGCTTTCAGCGGCGTCACCGTCGGCGTGATCGGCGGCCTGATCGGCATCCACTGGTCGTTGGCGCTGAGCTCGATGGTGCTGCTCACGATCACGGTGGTGTTGCTGGCGTTTGCCCAACAGCGCCAACCCGTCGGCGAGTTGGGATAAAGCGCTCCATCGCGATAAAAGTCGGCGCGTTCTTTCCGCGGACGGACGGCAGCGGATTTGAATCACTTGCCGACATCCGTTACTCTCCTGCGTTAATCCGATCCTCTGGAGATTTCGTTGGCTTCTACGCTATCCGAGAAAAAGCTCTCCTTCGCCGCTCTGCGCCATAAGGATTTTCGCGCTTACTTCGTCACCACCGCGTTGGCGATGATGGCGGACAACATCGAACATGTGATCAGCTATTGGCTGCTCTATGAGAAGTTTCATTCGCCGGTGCTCGCCGGCTTCGCGGTGCTGAGCCACTGGACGCCGTTTTTGCTGTTTGCCGTTTACTTCGGCGCCATGGCGGATCGTTACGATTGCCGCAAGGTTATTCAAGCCGCCCAACTCATGTTCATGGCCGTATCGGCGGCCTGGGCGGCGCTTTTCTGGACCGATACCATCGAAGTCTGGCACGCGTGCATCTTGCTCGTCGTTCACGGCATGGCCGGCGTTTTGTGGGGACCCGGCAGTCAGTTGCTGATTCATGACATTGTCGGACGCGAGCAGCTGCAAAG